>Ga0335078_10000854_pt1 | contig 46540 bp, 35 predicted proteins | sample Lox_Sample_32_FD_206711 | JGI IMG/M metagenome (GOLD analysis project Ga0335078, IMG submission 206711) | Soil microbial communities from Loxahatchee National Wildlife Refuge, Florida, United States - Lox_Sample_3.2 | ecosystem: Environmental > Terrestrial > Soil > Wetlands | place: USA... | reverse complement strand
CGTGTAAACCAAGTTGCTGGCGGCCAAGACACTGGCCGCGGCGGATTTGCCCAGACCGACGTCTGCCATTGTCGTCACGGTCGTAATCACCGGCGGGGTCGTGTTGTTGGTGTTGTTGGGATCGCTGATCGGCGATGTGACCGTGGCGATATTGGTCAACGTGCCACTGGCTGGAGCGGTCACGGTTACCGTCACGTTGCTCACGGCGCCGTTGGCCAAGGTACCCAGGTTCCAGTTGACCACACCGGAGTTATTGACGCCGCCGTTGCCGGCTGAAACAAAGCTCACTCCGGCTGGCAAAGAATCCGTGACGACCACGCCGCTGGCGGCGGACGGGCCGAAGTTGGTCACGCTGATCGTATAGACGAGGTTGCTGGTGGCGAGGACGCCGGCAGCGGTGGTCTTGCCCACGCCGAGGTCGGCCAGGGACAGGACATTGACGACAATCACGGCGCTGGAACTTCCGCCATGCGCGTCGGCGACAGCATAGCCGATGGTGGCGACCGCGGAGTTATTGGTCGGGGTGAAGGTCAGGTTGGTGCTGCCAGCGTTGATGGTGACGGTGCCGTTCGTGGCGAACACGCTGGTGATGGTCAACGGATCTCCATTCGGGCTGATGTCGTTGGTCAGCGGATAGAGGGTCACCGGCACCAGATAGAGCGCCGGATTGGTATCGTTGACCGCCACGGGCGACAGGCGGTCAAAGAAATTATTATTGGTGGAAACGATGCCGTTGGTGGTGACCAGGTTGATCTGGTTGTCGTTCGGCGGCTGGGAATCGCCGGTGCTGTAATAGCCATACAGGTCGGTTTCCCGGATCACATAATGGCCGGGTGTGACTCCCGCGAAGTAGTAATTTCCGTTGGTGTCCGTCGTGGTGCTGGAAACCACCGGTTCACCCGGATCGGCCACGCCGTTGGAATTCACGTCCTGCACCAGGTCGACGGGAACGTAAGCGATGCCCGATTCGCCGGCGTTGTTGGTGCCGTTGCCGTTGGTGTCATTGTAAACCGTGCCGTTGAGCGTGGAATACAGCGTCAGGCTCGGCTGATACTGGAAGAAATAATTGTTTGCGCTGGTCGACAACGAGGTAAGGTTGAAAGCCAATCGTCCGTTGGCCGGCACGGTGCTGGCAAAGCCCGGCAGGTCGCCGGCAACGACGACGTAACGGCCGAGCGTCAAATTGTCCAATTCATAATAGCCGCTTCCATCGGTCGTCGTTTCCTGGACCAATGTTCCCGGCGTGCCGGTTCCCGTGGGATCGGTGTAAAGCTGGATGGTCACGTCGGACAACGGGGCATCTCCCGCCGTCAAGGTGCCGCTCTGGTCTTTGTCGTTGTAAACATACCCGCTGATGGCGGCGGCGGCGGTGACAATGTTGGTGCTGCCGGCGGCGGTCGGAACCGGATTGCCGTAGCTGTCCACGGCATAATCGGCGACGGCGGTATTGTTCGCCGGATTGCCCTGGCCGACGACGGTCATGGTGATGTCGTTGGTGATGATGGCATTGGTGGCCAGTGCGGTTGCGCCGGCCAGGTTCGTCCAGATCAAACTGCCGAATCCGGTGCCGTCAGGCGGGATCGTGGCGGAAACATATTGGAAATAGGCACCGCTGAAATTGTCCTCCAACGGCAGCGTGGGGATGACGGTGTCACCGACGTTCTGGATGAGGATACGGAAGACGACGTTGCTGCCGATGGATACCGGCGAATTGGTGGGGCTCAACAGGAGCTTGGTGATGCTCAGCACCGGATGCGTGACCAGCACGGTGGCCGAGGACGAATTGACGGCGGTCACGCCGTTGGCCGTGGCCGAGTTGGTGGCCATGCCGCTCACGAGCGTGGTAAACGTGACGGTAAAATTCGTGCTCTGACCCGGCGTCAGGCCGCCGACATTCGTCCAGGTCAACGTACCGGCGCCCACGGTGGTGGGAGCGAGGCTGGCGGACGAATAACCCAGTTGGACGGACGGGAAGGTGTCGGTCACCGTCACGTTCGTCAGCACCGTGCTGCCGGTGTTGACCACCTGCAGGTTGAAGACGACCGGATTGCCGACGCCGGTCTGGCCGCCGGCCGGCGAGACGAGGGTCTTGTTTATCACGATGCCGGGCACACCGGGCGGCGGCTGGATCGTGGCGGTGGCGCTGGTATTGTCGGTCGGGTCGGTCGGGTCGCTGTAACTCGCCGTCAACACCGAACCGACGGGCGCGTAGAGCGTGCCGTCATTGGACGCCGCGCCCGAGCCCGTGCTGCTGATGATGGAATTGGTGAAGATGCCGGTGTTGGGGCCGGTTTCGGTCAGGGTCAGAATCTCCGAATCGCCGCTGCTGCTGCTGACCGTGGCCAGGATGGTATCGATGGTCGCGGCGTTGGTATTGCGATTCAGATCGGTCACCCGGACGGACACGAGGGCGTTGGCGGGATAACCGTTGGTGTCGGTCCCATTGCTGCCGCTGGTGAATTCGGTGGTGCTGGGCGTCCCCAGATCGAGGAAAATGAGGGAAATGCCCGCTCCGGCGGTGGCGACGACGCCCTCGGTGCCTTCATGGGCGGTGGCCGTGAGGCTGTAACCGCCCGTCGTCGGACCGGTCGTCCAGGGAAATTCATACGTCTTGGAATAGCCGTCGTTGGTCACCACGTTGGCGCCGGTCAGGTTGGTGGCGACGTTGGCGCTCGGGCTGGGCGCGGTGATGGCTAGGCCCAGGCTGGTGATGTCGTAACTGCCGAACGGATCGCTGGCCGTGGCCCGGACGTAGAGCGTCGAACCGGCCACGGGCGTGATGACGAGATTGCCGTTGGGATAGGGCGCGTCATAAACGCCTAAGGAATTGATGGCGATGACCGTCGACGCCGGCAGGAGGATTTTTGACGGCATGTTCGTGCTGTCATAATTGATATGAAACGCCGTGCCCGACTGGCCGTTGGATATGAGGCAACTGATGGCCTGCCCGGAAGGCACGGTCACGTTGCTGGTCAGGATGCCGCTCCAGACCAGATTCGTATTGGGCGACGATGAATAGGTGGGATTGGTCAGGGTCAGGAACGCATTGCCGTTGAATTTCAACGTCGCGGTGACGGCCGGGTTCAGCGGCATGGTGCCGTTGGTGACGGTGATGTAATTGGTGATGATGATCGTGTTGTTCGACGGCATGATGAACGTCGAATAAAACGTCGGTGTCTGGGTGAAGGTCACCGCATTGGTGGCCGGGCCGTTTCCGCTGCCGGGAGTGGCGTTGAGAGGCACCGCGCAGATCGCCCAGCCGGGGACACTGGCTGACCACGTGGCCGACATCGTCGTGGTGGTGCTTTTGACGGCATTCGAAATGGTGCAGGACGTGGTTCCGTCATCGCTGCCGGTGGCGTTGGTCGTCCACAAATTGACCTGACCGCTGCCGATGCTGGAAAGAGTCGGAGCCGGTGTGGGCGAACCCACGGCGGCGGCCACCGACACGACGTATTGGCCGGCGGTGGTGGGAACATTGACCGAAGACACGGTTCCGCTGGTGGCCGAATTGGAAACGCAATTGCCGGTCGCGCCGCCGGCGACATTCACGCCGGAAAACGTCGTCACGCCGGCATTAAGACCGCGGCTCGAAGTGATCGTAATGTGGACGAAGGTGTTGGTGGGACTCGGATTGGCCAGGCCCCAGATTTCCGTCCGGGCGCCCTGGGCGCTGGTGCCGGACAGGACGGAGGTCAGTTTGGTCAGAGCCTGCGCCGATTTTCCAACTGTGTTGGTATAAAACATACTGACCACCGGGTCATCGGCCGTGTAGGTAAAGATCGCCACGGTGACGAGCATGTAATTGGCCCCGGCGCTGGTCGTGTGCTGGACATTGAGGTTCGTCGCGTTCGCCGACGAGTTGGTATAGGTGGTGGTGTCGATTGTGATGGTGCCGTTCCCGCCGGCGCTGCCGATGTCCACGCTGGTCTGCGTCGGGCTGCGTCCGTAGGCGACCGGATCAATGCGCGTCAGGAGCTGGGCGCCGTTGGTGGAGCCGTAGGTGCTCAGGTAAAGCTGCTTGGTCAGCGCGGGAATCTGGATCGCCGCTGTGTTGGAGGCGCTGTCGCCGAAGTTCGGATCGATGTAACTTACACTCAAGGTGTCTCCCGGCGCCACGTTCAGGGTGCCGTCCTGTTGACCCAGGCCGGTCGAGGTCGAGGTCGCCAGGCCGCTGATGTTGCGGAACACCCCGGTGTTGGTGCCGGTCTCCGCCAGCAGCACGTTTTCCACGTCACCGTCGGTCAGGTCTTTGATGGTAATGGTGATGGCCTGGGCGGTATTGGACGACGTATTGCCGGCGGCGTTGGTCATGGTGACGAAGACATTGGCGCCCGCGGCGTAGAGGCCCGTCGGGATGCCGTTGGTATCGGTAAAATTCAGGCTGACCGTCGCGCCATTGGTCGGCGGCGGCGGCAGCTGGGTGGTATCCGCGATGGCGGTGCCGAAGATATTGACGCGGTTGCTCACCACGCCGCCGGAATTGACGGTGTATTCATACTGGAAGCTGCTGCTGCCCCGGCTCAGGATGACGGGAATCGTGTAACCGGGTGAATCCAGGGGAAACGGCGTGCCGCTGGGACTGTCCGGGATCGGGCTGCCGTTCAGCGTGGTGGAATTGGTCACGTAGGTCAGGTTGGTCGAAGGGCCGTCGATGACCACCAGGTTGCCCAGCGGCAACAGCCCTTTATTGTCCACCTGCACGGTATATTGGATGGTGTCGCCGATGCTCAGGCCGACCGGCGGGACGTCCGTGACAATGACGGCGGATTTGGTCATGACGGGCACCGGAAACGGCAGCACGGTGGTGCCGGCGTCGATGTAGGGATTCCCCGAAGCGGCCACGTCCGCGTCCTCACCCCAGGCCGCGGTCAACAGGGTGCCATCCACGGTGTACACCCGCATGCCGGTCTGGTTCTTGCTCGGGTCGTAGATCTTTTGGGATTGCAGGGCCACGACGTCGAAATTGGTGTCGTAATGGTTTCCGTTCGGGTCCGTCAGCGGGCCGGCGTGATCGCCCTTGTAATCCACATAGAGGCGCGTATTGGAAAAGGTGGTGACCCAGACCGGGCTGCCGTCCACCGTTCCGTCGGCGCTGCCGGGCCCCCAGCCGACGTCCGCCTCGGTCGTCAACGCCGCTTTGGGCACCAGGGTGAATCCCCAGTTATAAGCCGAGTCCGACGCATTGTTGGCGGCAACGGTGCAGACGGCGAAAAAGTTTTGGCCGCTGGCGCTGACGAAGCTGGCGCCGGAGCTGACCGGCATGGGGAATTGAAAAACGCCGTTCGTTCCCGGCACGGTGAAGCTGCCGGCGCCGGACTGCGTGTTGAAGTTGATGGTCAGGGCATTGGTGTTCGGATTGAACAGGTAGACGTACGCCGGTTGCGCCATCGTGGCCGCCGAACCCACGGGCGTATAATAGGTGTTGTCCCACTCTTCCACCGGATAGAGCGTGAACCAGTCACTCGCGTAACTGGCGCCGACGTGGCCGATGAGCAGGTCCGTCTGCACCGGTTTGCTCGCCCACACCCGGCCGCCCTTCTTGATGCCGCCGTTGACGAGATAGGATTCGCCCTGGTTCAGGACGATGTTGGTAGTGCCCACCCCGGTGCCGTTCGGGTCGATGGTCACCGCCGTGTTGTTCTGCGCGGCCATGATGAACATGCCAACGTATTTGAACAGGTTGTTGGTCAGGTCCTGCCCTACCGGGCTGATGTAATTCGTCCCGTAGTCCATCGTGGACAGGACTCCGACCGCCCCGGCGAACACCGGGCCCGGATTCACCGGCCACGCGGCGCGCGTGATTACCAGCGCCTTGGTCGACGCGATGTGATCCCGGGCGTCCCACTGAATCGTGGAAGGGTTGCGCGGCTGGCTTACGTTGTTGGTCAGCGTGATCACGGTGCCGGCCGGCAGGCCCAGCGGATTGTGGGCGAATCCCGGCGGGATGCCGTGCGCGTCGTTGCCGTCACCCCAAATCTGGGTGGTCGGCTGCGTCGGGTTGCTCAAATCCGTCTCGTAACCGTCCTCCCACTGGTCGTAGTAAATTACCGTGCCGTCTCCGGTCACCAGAATCGAAAACGTGGAAGCCATGGTGGAGCCGGTCCCGCTGATGATGGCCGAGTTGGCCTGGTAAATCTGGGACTCCGGCATCGGGAGGTAAAAATCTTGTACCAGCGCCGCTGCCCTGGCCGACGCCACCAGCCTGCCGCCCGCACAAACTATCATCAATAGCCAGCAAATGGGACGGTATAAACTGCATCTCACACTCATGGTTATTTTTAGAGTCAGGTTCTGAATACGATGGCGTCGGGCCGCAGTTTTTATGCCGCCAACAAGCAAAAATTAAAATTATTGCAACGCCTATAAATTTTGATAATTCCCCGCTTTCCCGCAGGAATCATGCGGATAACTCGGTCAAATTGTCCCGATTATCTATCGTATAATGTATTGAAATGAAACAAATCAGGGATAGATTGCCGGATTTAAGGGGTGAAACTGCACCCGGCATGGCGACCGGGCGGGAAGGCCGGAATCAGGCCAAGCGTTTTCGCAGGGTAAAGATTAGAACGATCAGCCAACAATGGCTTTTCGATTTGACAGATTACGGCAATCCGCCGAAGTCACACGGACAGACATACGCCAGTGTCGCTTGATATATGGTGGAGGCGGCGGGAGTGAAAGGCAGTTCAATTTTCCGCACTTGCGTGGAGGTGCATGAACATTGATCGCTGTGCGCGTCGCATTTCGGCAGCAACGCACGATAACGCACCAAAATGAAGTTTGGTTGTCCCGTCCTGTCCCGCCATGAAATTACAGGCCGCAGCCGCTGGTCCAAAATTTCATCAGGTCTTTCAATCCTACGGAATAGCCGGTCGGAAACGCCGCATTCTCTGCGCTGCAACCAGCCAGATCACCACGCCACGGCCAGTTGGAGTTGAAAGACCATCGCACGGTCGGTGTTCTTGTGAAAGGCCGGGTCCCAGATCATCTGGAAATCGGGCTGGATTTTAATCGTCGGGGTCAGTTGCACGACATAAACCGTTTCCCAAACGAACTCGTTTTCATGGTACACCGTCTTCGTGGTCGCCGAAGGCTGGCTCCACACGAAACCGGTGCCGAGGAGATCGTCGGACGTCCGTTCCAGCAGCAAATGTTTGAACGGTCCCTGCAGGACGAACCCGGTGCCCGCCTGGGCGGATGCCTCGCCGGACACTTTTTTACCGCCAAAGCCAAAACGCCCGAACCAGCCCAGCGGCGAATTCGAACCCAGTTGCTGCTGAAGATCGAAACATAATCCGCCGCCGGTGGATCCATCCGCCTCGGCCGCAAATGGCTGGAGGCGATAAACGCCGGGCCCGAGGCTGAAGAGGTCCGGCGGCGCGTAGCCAATTTCCCCGGGCAACGACCAGTTTTCCCCGCTGAAATCCGTCCAGGGCGCCTTGCCGGCCTTCGCGTCGCCCACGGAACCCCCGGCCATCGCGTACCATTCGTCCACCGGTTGCCACTGGAGGTTGAGCCCGAAATTATATTGGGCCAGGGGCAGCACCTGCGAGTGGATCAGAGCGGAATTCATGAACTTGCTGCGGCCGCTGTCGGCATAGGCGTTACCGTCGATATAATTGCGCTGGCTGACCATGCCCGCGACCACGACGATTTCGCCACGGCGGGCAGACTGTTGCCAGGCCAGTTCCGGTACGCGGAAACCATTCACGGCCGACCAGATGCCGGTGGGATCTGTCACGGTGCCGAGATTGGATTTGGCGGATTGTGTGCGGGCGGCAGACTCGAGGCCGGTCTTGGCTACAACCTGGCTGCTGATCCATCCGGCGGTGCCGCCCTCCGGCGCATCGAAGATGGCCCACTTCGACTTCAAATCAAATGTGTAATATCCCAGGTCGTCGTCCCCTTGCATCACACCGGACAGGGTGACGAACGTGAGTGTCTGGCTTAGCGAATAGCGGAAACCGCCGTCCGAAAGCCGGTATTTTCCATTTTTCACCGGTCCCTCCAGCGGAGTGAAGAAAAAGAGCGCGCCGGGGCGGATGGCCGTGTTGCCGTACTCGTCCTGACTGGCCAGATAGGGCATGAGCCGTGGCGGGACGGAGGGAAAGAATTGAAAATTTGTGGCGCCTTGCGACATCCGTTGCCGGATCTTGTCCGGCTGGCTTGAACCTTGTGTGGGATTGGGAATCTGCTTTTGCAGACCGACGCGGGCTGGCGGATACAGGCTGGCGGGCAGGGCGTTGGTTGGCTCTTCGACGACGCGTCCCAGGTTGTCGAGCAACAGAATGCCGCCGGGCGGGGAATTGGATGAACTCTCAGCGGCAGCCTGAACGACCAACGCGCCCAGCACCAGGGCCGCCACGGTGTTCACCAGCGGACACTTTCCAGGCTTCACGGACAATGAACGCAGAGTCATGCCGCCGGCTCTGCGTCTGTTAAATGGCAAGGTTTCAAATCCTATTCCTTGAGTTTCTTTGCCGCCGTGCCGAACGGGCCGAGTTGGTAAACAGCCGCGCCCGCGGGCGAGAAGGTGAACGGCGTGAACGGTTCCGCGAGCATCTTGTCGAGGTAATCCTTCGGGGCAACCCCGATGCTGACGTGCGGGTTGTAATTCCCGCCGGCCAGCTCCGGCACGAACATGGACACATACTCGATGAGGGCCGCATCGATGACGGGGTTGCCATGTCCGGCCGTGAACGCACTGATGGTGGCGGTCGCCTGCATGAAAGGCTTTGCGGCGGCGATAACCTCCGCCTGCAACCTGAGGATCTCCGGGGTCGGCCTGGCGCAGATGCCCGCGACACCCAGCCCGCCGCCGGCCGGCGCGTAGTAATACTTGAACGCCTTCAGCTTCATCGCTTTGATGTTGGCGGCGGCGAACACCTTTTCTTCGGCGGCAAACACTTTGTCCAGGTCCGCCGTGCGGACGAAGCATTGCAGTATCGTGATATGCGGCGTGTGCGTCGCATCCAGGGCGAAACCTTTCGGATATTCCTTGAGCAGCCGGGCGTTGTCGGCCTGGCAATGTTCGAGCATCGTCGCGTCCGGTTCCAGCAGGATGTCAATGGCCGTGACCTCGAAGGGGAAGACTTGTTTCCAATCATTCTTCATGCTGACTACCGTCCAGCCTTTGGCGGCGGCTTCGTCGAGACCTTTGTCGAGTTTGGCCAGGGCGTCTGTGCGGTCGTAGACGTATTCGCGGTCAGCGTCATCGTGATGGACGTAGAGGCAGAACCGGGCACCGCTGCCGGCGCCGGTGTATTGCAGCATCTGCAGATCGCCGTCGGAATTGCCGAACGCGGCGACGGGCCGGCGGCCGATGTGCTGGTTGATGCCGACGGGTTTGCCGCCTTTGTCGTCCAAGAAGTTCAACTCCGGCAACCGCACGAGCACCGGCTGGCCGTCGCGCAGTTCGAACTTCGTCTTCACGCTGCTGCCGATGACCTGCTCGGGCGGAATGCCGTAAACTTTTTCCGCCCACGGGCGCATAAACTCGATGCCGCCGCCGGAAACGATGAAGGTTTTGAAGCCGTTCGCGCGCAGGTAAGCGAGCACTTCGAGCATGGGCTGATAAACCATTTCCGTGTAGCGCTTGCCGGTCTGCGGATGTTTCGCGGTGGCGATCCAGTCCTTGACGATCTGCTCGAATTCAACGGTCGTATTGCCCGTGTGCGTGGCCATCATGAGTTCGGCCAGCGCGTGGTCGCCGCCGGCCAGCGCGGCTTTCAGATCGCCCTTGAGAATGGAGGCAAACGGCTCGTTGGTCTGCCATTCGGGATGCTGTGGCGCAAGCGCCTTCACGCGATCGATCGCGAAACAGAGCTGCACCGGCAGCGGCTTCTCGCACCAGAGCGTGCCGTCGTTGTCGAACACAGCGATGCGTTCCGGCACCGCGACAAAATCCGGCGAGCCGGGTCTGGTCACTTTTTCGACGAAACTGACGATGGATTGTTTGGCCGGGCCGTCGTTCCACGAGGGCAACGGGTCCTGGGCGCGGGCGATGGTGGTGAAAGCCACCGTTGCGAGGAGCGCAATGGCAATGTGGTTTTGTTTGCGCGTGGTTTTCATGGCGGCGTTTTTGACGGCGTCGCAGTGTGGGGTCCTGACGCGGTATTACTCTGCATCCAATGGCTGATCCACCGGCTGACCAGCGCGAAGAAAAGTCCGGTCGAAAGCCCGCACATGAGAATCCCCGTCAGCGCCTCCAGCGGTGCGAGCATCCGCCACGGCTCGGGCAATGTGAGGTCGCCGTAGCCGACGGTCGTGTAGGTGACTCCCGAAAAATAGAACGCCGATTCGGCATCGGGCAGGCAGCCCTGCCAGGAATAGAACAGTCCCCAGACGGCCATCTCGACCACGTGGATCAGAACCAGCCAGCACGTCAGGCCGATCACCAACCCGGTGACCGGTCGGAAACCCGACCGGTTCAAGGCGTGCGACCGCATCACGGCCCGGAGCAGCGTGGCGAACCCGACGGCATGGATAACCACCGTAACCACCACCAGCAAACAGGCGATGAGAGTCTTTAGGAGCATGGCAAGTTCGTGCCGGCACCGCGGGGCAAATTATTCGTGCTGCCGCGCCGGTAAAGTCGCGGGCCGGCCGCCTGGCCAGCCCGCGTGTTTCACGAGCGCGGTATCAGTTGTGACCTTGACCGGCTGCGGTCGCCGCTTCCATCACGCGGTCGAGGCTGAAGCTGCCGGGCTTCATGCGCGGCGGGAATTCGCGGAAGCTCTGCATCCACTGGCCGACGTAGGTGGCCGCAGGAGCGAGCACGAACATGTGCTCGGCGGCCCACATCGGGTGATCAATGGTTTCATCGCAGGCCTTTTCAAACGGATCCATGCGCAGATTGGTCAGCATGGGCCAGCGCAGCGGCTCGAACGGCTGTTCCCAGACCTTGATGCCAATGGCGTTCTGCCGCAGGAAAGTGAGTTTCCAATTGTCGTAGCGTAATGCCGCGACGCTGCCGTCGTCAGTCCAATAGATGAACTCATGACGCGGTGACTTATCCACTTTGCCTTCAAAGAAGGGCATCAGGTTATAACCATCGAGGTGGACCTTGTACGTCATGTCGCCGATGGTCTTGCCCTTCAGCAGGTCTTGCTTGATGTTGGGATCCCCGGCGGCGGCCATTATGGTGGGGATCATGTCTTCGTGCGCGCCGATGTCGTTGATAATCGTGCCGGGCTTGATGACGCCGGGCCAGCGGATCAGGCAGGGAACACGGTAGCCGCCTTCCCATTGCGTGTTCTTCTCGCCGCGGTGCGCGGTCGTGCCGCCGTCGGGCCAGCCGAAGGATTCCGCGCCGTTGTCGCTGGAGTACATCACGATGGTGTTGTCTTCAATGCCGAGCTTCTTCAACTCGTCAAGCATCAGACCAACGTCAGCGTCGTGCTCGACCATGCCGTCCGCATAGACTCCGAACCCCGTCTTGCCTTCCCACTTCGGGCTGAGATGGGTGAAGACGTGCATGCGGGAGGTATTATACCAAATGAAGAACGGCTTGTTATCCTTCGCCGCCTTGTCCATGAACTTGATTGCCGCGACGGTGACTTCATCGTCAATGGTCTCCATGCGCTTCTTGGTCAGCGGGCCGGTATCCTCGATGGTCTGTTTGCCGACCTTGCCAAAGCGCGGGTCGTCGGTGGGATCGTCCTTGTCCGAAGCGTAGCAGTGCAGCACGCCGCGCGGGCCGAAGACCTGCTTAAAAGTCTCGCCATTGGCCAATTTGAAGTCGCCCGGGTAGTCCGGATTCTCCGGCTCCTCTTCGGCGTTCAAGTGATAGAGGTTGCCGAACCATTCATCGAACCCGTGGACCGTGGGCAGCATGTCGTTGCGGTCGCCGAGGTGATTCTTGCCGAACTGGCCGGTCATGTAACCCAGCGGCTTGAGCAAGTTGGCCAGGGTCGGGTCGGCCGCAGTCAGACCTTCCTTCGCGCCGGGCAGTCCGACCTTGGTGAGGCCGGTGCGAATGGGCGACTGTCCGGTGATGAACGCCGCGCGGCCGGCGGTGCAGCTCTGCTGGCCATACCAGTCGGTGAACAGCGCGCCTTCCCTGGCGATGCGATCAATGTTCGGCGTCTTGTATCCCATCTGGCCCATGTTGTAGGCGCTGATGTTGAACTCGCCGATGTCGTCTCCCCAGAGGATGAGGATGTTGGGTTTCTTGTCCGCCGCCTGGACGGTGGCCGTGACGCCGTAAAGCGCCGCGCTCGCCGCCAGCAGTGACAAGCCGTAATGCTGTATTTTTTTTGTTTTCATATTTTGATTTGTTTTACTGCTCTGTCCGTGGCGCCGTGTAACCTGAATCAGCGACGGCCAAATTGGTTTGTCTTGCGTGATGAAGGCAGAGGCGGATGGATGGCAAGCAGTGATCGGTGGCCGGACGTCACGTGCCGCTGATAACGGGCAACCGATTTTTGACAGCGGGTTGTTCACGGGTCAGTCCCCTTTTGGACCCGGCGCAAAATCGCCGGCATGTCCCGTTGGATATGGGCGTAGAACTTTTTCAGTCCCGGGCAGAGATAGTTGAGCCCGACTTCAGCCGAGGGCGTACGCACCAGGCGGTTCTTCGGACATTCGCCCCAGCACAGCTTCAGGTGCGGGCATTGCCGGCAATACGCCGGCAGCGTGTCGCGCTTGGCGAAGCCGAATTTTTGTTGCGGCTCGGAATAAGCCATCTCGCTCCAGTGCGTGTTCTGGATGTTGCCGATCCGGTATTCGGGATAGACATAATGGTCACAGGCGAAGACATCGCCGTTGTGCTCGATGGCCAGGCCCTTGCCGCAAAATTCCGCGGTGATGCAGCGTTGCGAGGGAAGGCCCATGGACTGCGCCACCGCCGTCTCGAACAGGTCCACATGCACCTTGCCGAAGTCGTGGCTGTACCAGTAGTCCCAGACCTGGCAGAGAAACGTTCCCCAATCTTCCGGGTCCACCGACCAGTCCGTCACCACCGAGTCCGGCGCGCCCGGCCGGGACGGCGGCGTCCCGACGATCGGGATGTCGTTCGGGCTCCACCTTTGCGGCGCAAGGTTACGAAATACTTTCGGCTCAACGCACGAGATCAGTTGCACGCGCCACGCGCCCAGTTCGCGGGTCAGAAAGCGGTATACATCCCGGGGATGTTTCGCATTCCGGCGGTTGACGACACAGAGGCCGTTAAACGGCACGTCATGTTTCTTCAACCGGCGCGCGGCGGCCATCACCCGGTCATGCGTCGGCTGGCCGCCTTTGGTGATGCGGTAGTGATCGTGCAACTCCTTCGGCCCATCACAGCTCAAGCCAACGACGAAGCGATGCTGTTTGAGAAACGCCGCCCACTCTTCAGTCAGCAGCGTGCCGTTGGTCTGGAGATCGTTGTGGATGACCTGGAAGGGCTTTTTATATTTGGCTTCCAGGGCCACCACCTTGCGGAAGAATTCCAGGCCCAGCAGGGTCGGCTCCCCGCCCTGCCAGCTGAACACGACTTCACTGCCGGTTTGCGCCTCGATGTACTGGCGGATGTGCTGTTCGAGAATGTCGTCGGACATCTGCGGGGCTTTGGGCTGGTGGAGCAGGCCTTCCTTGTGCAGGTAGTAGCAATAAGTGCAGTTGAGGTTGCACAGCGATCCCACCGGCTTGACCATCGCATGGAAGCGATGCTTCATGCCGGGCGGCTGAGGCGCCAATTGCACTGAGGGTTCAACCCGATTGGTCATGGCGGCTCCCAGGTGATGAGGATGTTGAAGGTTTATGGTCCACGGCCGCATGGACGGCCGTCAGCAGTTGGGACTCATTCACCGGTTTGAGGAAATAACCCGCGCAACCCAGGGCCAGCACCCGTTCAGCGTTGCCCGGTTGGTCGTAGCCGGTGATCACCAGCACCGGCACGCGCTTCGCCGCGACCCGCTCGAGAACATCAAAACCGCTGAGGCCAGGCATGTGCAGGTCCAGCAGCAGGCAGTCGGGCAACCGTGACCCGCAGGCCCCAAGCAGGTCCTCGCCCCGCGCATACGTCGCCACCTCGAAGCCGTGGGTCTTGAGGAGACGCGCCAGCGCACGGCAATACTGCGGCTCGTCGTCCAGCACGGCAATCAGCGGACGGGGTTGGTCCATCACGGCAAGTGTCACACTACCGCGACGGGCGCAGTATTACACCTTGGTGACATGCGCGCGGGAAGCCGTGATCAATATTTCACGATCAGCGGGCGGTATCCAGTGGTGAACGACGGTTTGCGGATCAGTGATAACCCATCACTTTTTTCCCCGCTTCCAGCCGGCCGGCGGCGCGAACGAGGTCGGCAACAGATTCGACGCCCATTTTCTCCATCACGCGGGCGCGATGCACTTTTACGGTGTGTTCTCCGGTGCCGAGGTCGGCCGCAATCTGTTTGTTCAACCGGCCGGCAACGACCTGGGTCATGACTTCGGATTCACGGGGGGTCAGGCTGGCATGACGCTGCCGGAGCCGGGCGACTTCTGAAATCAATTCACGTTGTTCGGCGGCACGTTGGAGAGCAGTACGAACGGCGCGTAATAACTCGGAGTCCCTGACCGGCTTGGTGAGAAAGTCCACGGCGCCGGCCTTGATGGCTTGCACACTCATGGGGATGTCGCCGTGTCCGGTCAGAAAGACGATCGGCACCAGGAGGCCGGAGCGCGTGAGGCGCTCCTGCAGCTCCAGGCCATTGAGTCCGGGCATCGCGACATCGAGCACCAGACAACTGAAGGTTTCCGGGTGATACGATTCGAGGAATATTTTCGCCGAGGTGAAGGCCTGCACGGTGAAGCCCTCGGCCTTCAGGAGCCGCGTGAGCGCCTTGAGCATCCCCGGCTCGTCATCCACGAGAAAGACGGTAGCGTTCGTTGCGGTCATGGCTTTCCTTCCGCCGCCGGCAATTCGAGACGGAGCGTAGTGCCCTGGCCCGAGTGCGCGGAGGCAGTCAAGCCGTCCGCCACCGCGTTCGCTTCCGCCCACAAGCGGCCTTGATGGGTAGTGATGATGGAGCGGCAGATGGGCAGGCCCAGGCCCAGGCCGTCCTTCTTGGTGGTGTAGAACGGCTGGAAGATGCGTTCCGGTTCCGCCGGCAAACCGCAACCGTTGTCGGAAATGGAAATCTGCACCCGGCCATCGTGGCACGCCGTGGCCAGGGACAGGTGTCGCTCCATGGGCGGATTGCCGGCCATCGCATCGCTGGCATTCAGGATCAGATTCAAAAGCACCTGCTGAAGCTGGATGCGATCGCCCAGGACCGGCGGCACGCTGATGGACAGATTGGCGCGGACCGAGACGCCGCGCCCGATCAGATCACTGCGGGCGATACGGAGCACGTCCTCGATGGCTTCATTCACGGAAAGCGGCAACCGCTGGGCCTGGCCCGGCTTGAGGAGGGCGCGCAATCGGCGGATGACCTCCCCCGCCCGCTCGTCTTCACTCACGATGTCCGCCAGGATATCGCGGGTCTCGGCGACATCCGGCGGCGACTGCGCGAGCAGGCGTTGTGCTGCCTGGGCATTGGTGAGAATAATGGCCAGCGGCTGGTTCAACTCGTGTGCGAGCGAACTCGACAACTCGCTCAGGGTCGTGACGCGCGAAAGGTGGGACAGCTCATTGCGTTGTTGGGCGAGTTCGCCTTCGGCCTTTTTGCGCTCGGTGACGTCAACCGAAACGCCGCGCAGCCGGAGCGCCTTGCCCCGGGCGTCACGTTCCACTTGTCCATGAGCCGCAATCCAGTGCGTCGTCCCATCGCCGGCCATGAGGCGATATTCGGCCTCAAATCCGCCGCTGATTTCGACCGCATGGCGCACGGCCCGCAGAGTCGATTCACGGTCATCAGGATGAATTGCCCGGAAAAACCGGTCGAAATTAATCCGCTCGGAGGCGCTGACTCCGGCGCGCTCGCGGCCTTTCTCGGTCAACCAAATTTTGTCGTGAACAATATCCCAATCCCAAAGGCTGAGGTCGGCGGCGCTGGCTGCCAGCCGCATACGTTGTTGGCTTTCCAGGAGATCGTCGGATAATTGCGCGGCCCGGAGTGTCTCGCGGCTCATCTCGTAGCCCATCGCCACGACGATCCCCAGGAAGAAGAAACTCTCCGTGAGCGGCATGTCCACCATCCGCCAGAGCACCAGGACAGCCTGTGTCATTCCGGTCAGGGCGAAGAAAACGATACTGCCACCCGTGACCACCGCCTGTCGCCGGTCGCCGCGGCGCCACACGGCAATCGCGGCGTCCAGGGTGAAGATTACCAGCAACAACAAACTTGATTGGCCAACCAACATCCATGGATTCGAAATCCCGACGCCCAGGGAGACCGTTTCGCCCAGGAACCGGATTTGCTTCAGGCCGGTGACCTGGAGGTAATTGAGATTCTGCCCCACCAGGAAATTGAGCACCAGCGCCAGCGACCGCAGGGCAAAGACGCTCCAGGCCAGCCAGCGCCGTCCGGCCCGCAGGTAAAGCCGGACGAAAGCGGCCAACGACACGACGATCATCCAGGTCGGAACTTGCAGCCAGCGCAGCGCAGCGGCGAATTGTTCCGGCGTCTGCGCCAGCATCATCGAGAGCTCACATCCCGCGTAAAGGGCGACACCTACCGAGGTCAGGGTGAACACCAGGTCGGCCCAGGCTGTGCGGCGCTGGCACCAGACCAGAAAATGGATCGCCGCCAGCGTCAGGCAGGCAGCCGCAGTCATGGACCAGATGATGGTGACCCAACTCATGAGGCGGCAAGGCTAACAGTCCACTTCCGGGAAAACCAGCCGGTTAAGGCGCAGGGCGTGTGCAGCCGAACGGAATTCAATATGGTGGAGGCGGCGGGAGTTGAACCCGCGTCCCTGACAAACAAACCAGCCGCGACTACATGCTTAGTCCGGAGAAGGTTTTCTGCCATGCGATGGCGTCCGGACTCGAATCGCACTGCCTAGTCCGCATGGAATTTTCTCGGTTGCCGGCGCGCGGTCTCCGCCGTCAACCATGCCTGCTATGGCGTTCGTCCGGCGTAGCAGGTGTCCACCGGCGAACGTCGCGGCAGCTTAGGCCGCGAGAGCTAATTCTTCGTTAGCTATTTGTGTGATGCGATGATTAACGAGGCCAACGCATCGTCCTCGGCATGCCGCCTCTGGCGTATTTCCCAGGTCGAAACCAGTACGCCCCCAATCGGCATATCAGTTTCTTCCATTTTTCCGTCCCGGTCAAGCGGCGCCCGAATCAACTGGCGCCCCAACTTCCGGAAGCCGCCGCCGAATGGACACGCCGATTTGAATTGTCAAACCGTTCGAATGGTAGTTCCATGAACTTATGTCTCCCCGGCGGGCGTTCACATTAATTGAACTGCTGGTTGTCATCGCCATTATCGGTATCCTGGCAGCGCTGCTGCTGCCGGTTTTGTCCGCAGCCAAAAAGCGGGCCTGGCAGATTCAATGCGTAAACAACCTCAAACAACTCACCCTGGCCAGCTACGCCTACGCCACCGACACCGAATCGCACGCGGCCTACAGCAGCACGTCCAATCCCCACGAACTCTGGATGGGCATGGGTTATTATGGCAGCCAGAAGGCCATCCTCGTCTGCCCCTGTACCCGCGAACCTGAGCCGATGCCGACAGAGAACACCCTGGGTACCGCCGATATCCAGTGGGTCTGGGATTACGCCGGAACCGTGGGATCAACCACCGTGGGCACCAATATTTATCTGGGCAGTTATTCGCTCAACGGCTGGCTCTACGACCGGCTGACGTCCGCCAGTACCAACAATCCCGAGTACATGCTGAGCAAACAATCGCGCATCCAAAAACCCTCCGAGACGCCGGTGTTCTTTGATTCGGGCTGGGTGGACGCCTGGCCGCTGGAAACCGATCCGCCGGGCACCGACCTGTATCATGGCAGCTGGGGTTATACCACCGGGATGGAACGCGTCACCATTCCCCGGCACGGCGGCATCAATCCCGCCGCCGCACCGCAGGATTTCGACACCAGCCAGAAACTGCCCGGCGCCATCAACATGGGCCTGGCCGACGGCCACGTGGAACTGGTCAAACTCGAAAATCTTTGGCAGTTGGCCTGGCACTACAACTGGCAGATCCCGTCGCCCCGGCCGCAGTAATCTCAGCATTTGTAGCAGCCGACGTCAGGAGGCTCAAAAATTTGAATCAGAGCCTCCTGACGTCGGCTGCTACAGAAAAAACGCGGCGGGAATTGCTTCCCGCCGCATCTGCTGTCGGTGTTGGGTCGAGCCAGCGGCTCGACCCTCGGCGCGCAGCGCCGACGCTACATTAATAATCCATTCCGCCCATGCCGCCGCCGGGGCCGCCAGGCATCGGAGCCGGTTTTTCCTTCTCCGGGATGTCGGTGATGAGGCATTCGGTCGTCAGCAACAGACCGGCGATTGATGCCGCGTTCTGCAGCGCGGTGCGGGTCACCTTCTTCGGGTCCACCACGCCGGCTTTGACGAGGTCCTCGTATTCGCCGGTGGCCACGTTGTAGCCTTCGTTGCCCTTGCGCTTCTTGACTTCCTCGACGACCACCGAGCCCTCGACACCCGCGTTATTGGCCAGGGCGCGGACCGGCGATTCGATGGCGCGCCGGACGATGTCCACGCCGATGCGCTCGTCGTCGTTGGCCGGCTTGACGGCTTCAATGGCGCCGATGGTGCGGAGCAGGGCCACACCGCCGCCGGCGACAATGCCTTCCTCGACCGCCGCGCGGGTCGCGTGCAACGCGTCCTCGACGCGCATTTTCTTTTCCTTCATTTCGGATTCGGTCGCGGCGCCGACGTTGATGACGGCCACGCCGCCGGCCAGTTTGGCCAGGCGTTCCTGCAGTTTTTCGCGATCGTAATCGCTGGTCGTTTCCTCGATCTGGCGGCGGATCTGGTTGACCCGGCCCTGGATGTCGGACGATTTTCCGGAGCCTTCGACGATGGTGGTATTTTCCTTGTCCACCACGACAGTCTTGGCGCGGCCGAGATCGTTCAGCTCGATGTTCTCGAGCTTGATGCCGAGGTCTTCGCTGATGAACTTGCCGCCGGTAAGCACGGCAATGTCTTCGAGCATGGCCTTGCGGCGGTCGCCGAAGCCGGGAGCTTTCACGGCGCAGACGTTGAGCGTGCCGCGCAGCTTGTTCACCACGAGGGTGGCGAGCGCCTCGCCTTCAACTTCTTCGGCGATAATGAGCAGCGGCTTGCCCGTGCGCGCGGCCTTTTCAAGCAACGGCAACAGGTCCTTCAGGCTGCTGATTTTCTTCTCGTAATTGAGGATGTAGGGGTCCTCCAGCTTCGCTTCCATCGTCTCGGCGCTGGTGACGAAATAAGGCGACAGGTAACCCTTGTCGAACTGCATGCCTTCCACCACGTCAAGCGTGGTCTCGATGGACTTGGCTTCCTCGACCGTGATCGTGCCGTCCTTGCCGACCTTGTCCATGGCATCGGCGATCTTGTCGGCGATTTCGAAATCCCAGTTGGCGGACACGGCGGCCACCTGGCGGATTTCGTCCTTGTCCTTCACCTTCTTGGAGATCTTGTCGAGCTGGCCCACGGCGGCTTCCACGGCCTTGTTGATGCCGCGTTGGATGCCGATGGGGTTGGCGCCCGAGGTGACGAACTTCAGGCCTTCGCGGTAAATGGATTCGGCCAGAACCGTCGCGGTGGTGGTGCCGTCACCGGCGGAGTCGCTGGTCTTGCTGGCGACTTCCCGGACCATCTGGGCACCCATATCTTCGTAGGGATCTTCCAGTTCGATTTCCTTGGCCACGGTCACGCCGTCCTTGGTGACGGTGGGGGAACCGTATTTTTTGTCGATGACCACATTGCGGCCTTTGGGCCCGAGCGTGGCCACCACGGCCTTGGAGAGCTTGGAGATGCCGCGCAGGATTGCCTGCCGCGCCTGCTCGTCAAATATCAATTGTTTGGCTGCCATAGTCTTTTTCAGTTTTGAATTTTAAATTTTTAGTTTTGAATTTGCAGTTATTCGAGCACGGCCAGGATGTCGTCGGAGGACAGGATTTTGTATTCCTTGCCGTCAATTTTGATTTCGGTGCCGCCGTACTTGGAAACCAGCACGCGGTCACCCTTCTTGACTTCAAACGGGATTTTCTTGCCGTCGTCGTTGGTTTTGCCGGTGCCGAGGGCGACGACGATGCCTTCCTGCGGCTTTTCCTTGGCGGTATCGGGGATGATGATGCCGCCCTTCTTGACTTCCTTCTCTTCAACCGGTTCGACCAGGATACGGTCGCCGATCGGTTTCACGTTTAGTGCCATAGTTTGTCTTTTTTTATTGGTTGTTTGAACGGTTAATCGTAATCAACTCCCGCCGCCCGAGCGGAGGGAAAAGTTTTCAGCTCCCCGCCTCCGTAAATTCACTGACGTTCACGAATTGCGCGAAGCGTCTGGACTGCGGTGATTCATCGCCGCGTTTCGGACGGCGTGGCGCGAGCGACCCGGGTAAAGCGGCGCTAAAGACGCCGCAGTCCAAACGCTCCGCGACTTTCACGCAGCCCTGCACCAACTTGCTCAAATTTGTCTGCGCCAGTTTCATCGCTGACTTTTGTCCAATAAGCTACGTTTCCGTTTGTGGAAATTACTTCTTCTCGTCCACGACCTCGGCGTCGATCACGCCGTCGTCTTTGTCTTTCTTTTTACCTTCGGACTTGGGTTCGCCCTGGGCCTGACCGGATTGCCCGCCGGCCTGGCCCTTTTCCGCCTGCGCCTTGGCCGCAGCGGCCTTGTACAATTCGGCGCTCACCGCCTGCCAGGCTTCGTTCAGCTTCTCGGCGGCGGATTTGATGGTTGCCGCGTCGCTGCCTTTCAACGCTTCCTTCACTTCGGCGACGGCTTTCTCAATCTTGCTCTTGTCGTCGCCGGAAATCTTGTCGGCGTTGTCCTTGAGCATCTTCTCCGTGCGATACACGGCGCTGTCGGCTTCGTTGCGCGTCTCCACTTCCTCGCGCTTGGCCTTGTCCTCGTCGGCATGGGCCTCGGCGTCCCGGCGCATCTTCTCGACCTCGTCCTTTGAGAGGCCGCTGCTGGCGGTGATGGTGATTTTCTGTTCCTTGCCCGTGCCCAGATCCTTGGCGCCAACGTGCAGGATGCCGTTGGCATCGATGTCGAACGTCACCTCGATCTGCGGCACGCCGCGCGGAGCGGGCGGGATGTCCGTCAGATGGAACCGGCCGATGGTCTTGTTGTCCTTGGAGAACTGGCGTTCGCCCTGGAGCACGTGGATTTCCACGCCCGGCTGGTTGTCCGAGGCGGTGGAGAAAATTTCCGATTTGCGGGTGGGGATGGTGGTATTGCGTTCGATGAGCCGCGTGAACACGCCGCCCAGCGTCTCGATGCCCAGCGACAGCGGCGTCACGTCGAGCAGCAGCACGTCCTTGACCTCGCCCTTGAGCACGCCGCCCTGGATGCCGGCGCCGACGGCGACGACTTCGTCCGGGTTGACGCCCTGGTGCGGCGGTTTGTCGACGAGCGATTTGGCAACCTCGACGACGCGCGGCATGCGGGTCATGCCGCCGACGAGCACGAGCTCATCAATCTTGCTGGCGGCGATACCGGAATCCTGGAGGCAGGCCTTGACCGGCTTGATGGTGCGTTCGAACAGGTCGTCGCACAGTTGTTCCATCTTCGAGCGGGTCAGCGATTTCTGGATGTGTTTCGGGCCGCTGGCATCCGCGGTGATGAACGGCAGGTTGATGTCGTACTGTTGCGAGCTGGACAGGGCGATCTTGGCTTTTTCGGCTTCCTCCTTGATGCGCTGGAGGGCGTCGGGCTGCTTGCGCAGGTCCATGCCGTTGTCTTTTTTGAATTCGTCGAGGATCCAGTCCATCAGGCGGTTGTCCCAGTCGTCACCGCCGAGGTGTGTGTCGCCGTTGGTGGCTTTGACTTCGAACACGCCGTCGCCGATTTCCAGGACGGAGATGTCGAACGTGCCGCCGCCAAGGTCGTAGACGGCGATTTTCTCGTCTTTTTTCTTGTCGAGACCGTAGGCGAGCGATGCAGCGGTGGGCTCATTGATGATGCGGAGGACTTCCAGGCCGGCAATCCGGCCGGCGTCCTTGGTGGCCTGGCGTTGGGAGTCGTTAAAGTAAGCGGGGACGGTGATGACCGCCTGGGTAATTTTCTCACCGAGACGCGTTTCGGCGTCGGCTTTCAATTTGCCCAGGATCATCGCGGAAATTTCGGGCGGCGAAAACTGTTTCGGTTTGCCGTCCACTTCCACTTCCACCGCGGCGTCGCCGTTGGCGGCTTTGACGACTTTATACGGCACGCGTTTGATTTCCTCCTGGACCTCGTCGAATTTGCGGCCCATGAACCGTTTGATGGAATAAATGGTGTTGCGGGAATTGGTGACAGCCTGGCGCTTGGCGGCTTCGCCGACGAGGCGCTCGCCGTTTTTGGTGAATGCTACGACCGACGGCGTGGTCCGTTTGCCCTCGGAATTCTCCAGAACCGACGGTTCGCCACCTTCCATGACGGCCATGCAAGAATTCGTGGTTCCCAGATCGATGCCTAATACTTTTGCCATAAAAATTTGAAAATTGGTTTAACTGCTTCCAGTTCTCATGCAATAACAGTGCCTCAAAGCGCAAATCGTCATAGAAGCCTTGCAAATAAAGGATAAGATCCACTTTCTGGCGCCCAGGTGAACAGTTCCAAACTGTGCCAAAAGCGCCAGGATGACACAGGTGTAAGCGCAGTTTGGCGCAGTAGGGATCAAAAAACAGAAAACATTGAACAACGAACGCTGAACATCGAAGTTAACGTTTTAGGCTTGCCCGCTTCGATGTTCGTTGTTGGGCGTTCGATGTTCGTTGTTATTAAATCGATCCTACTATTTGCTGCCCGGTTTGACGGCCGGGATTTTGGTGAGGTCGGGCGGCAATTGATCCGGTTTGAAGGCTTCGACGCGCAACGTAAGCAGGGCGGTAAACGGCACGCCGAAATTCACCGCGCCGTTCGAGCGGTCTACAATCGCCGCCACTCCCTGGACGTTCCCGTCGAGAGCGCGAACGATGTCGATGGTCTCCTGGACCCGCCCACCTTTGGTCACCACGTCTTCGACGATCAGGATTTTTTCACCGGGCGCAATTTTGAATCCGCGGCGCAGGACCAGTTTGCCTTCCTCTTTTTCCACGAAAATAAACCGCACGCCGAGTTGCCGCGCGACTTCCTGGCCGATCACCAACCCGCCCATGGCGGGCGAAACGACGGTGACGGCGCCAAAAGGCCGGGCTTGGGCGGCGAGGGCGGCGCCGAGTTTTTCGACGACGGGCATCTGTTGGAGGGCCAGGGCGCATTGGAAGAATTGGCGGCTGTGCAACCCGCTGCGCAGGATGAAATGGCCTTCGAGCAACGCGCCGCTGTCGCGAAAAACCTGGAGCACTTCGTCTGGTGTCATCCAACGAGTGTCGGGTGACGGGTGACGGGTGACAAGTGCCAAGTTACTGCAGCGGCGGTCTGCGACCGCCGGAAACCGGCGACGCTCATAGAGCGCCGCCACGATTGGACTGGCTTCCGGATTCTGGATTCTGAATTCTTCCGGCATGCCGAAGTGGCTCAAGTTCATCGTCGCGATCCTGCTGCTGCCGGTTTGTGCCGGAGCGGCGATGGCCTTGGGGCAGGTGCTGGGTGCCGGCGGACGGGCGGACGTGGTCTGGGTGCCATTGCTGGCCGGTGCGGCGTGCTGGCTGGTGGTGTTCCTGCTCCTGCCCAAACCCATGTGGATCTATGTGTTCGGTCATGAACTGACGCATGCCTTATGGACGTGGATTTTCGGCGGGCAGGTTAAACAGATGAAAGTGACTTCGCAGGGCGGGCACGTGGTCATTTCCAAAAGCAACTTTATTATCGCCCTGGCGCCCTACTTTTTCCCGCTTTATACCGTTCTGGTCATTGTCGTCTTCGCCCTCGGCCAATGCTTCTGGAACTGGACGGATTATCTGGTCTGGTTCCATCTGGCGGTGGGAGCGGCGTACGCATTTCATGTCACACTGACGTGGCATGCGCTGAAAACGAAGCAATCGGATATCACCTCGCAGGGCTGGCTGTTTTCGGGGGTGATCATTTTCCTGGGCAACATTGGCGTGCTGTTGTTGGGCGTCCCGTTTCTGACCATGAAGGGAGGATTTTTGAATGCGTTGGGCTGGTGGCTGGAGGACACTGGCCATGTCTGCCACTGGCTGGCACGCTGGTTTAAATGAGCCCCGTCGGAAAGATGTCAGTAATTCGCTCTTGAATTCAAACGCGATTGGCGTCAATCCTTAAGCCGCACCGTATGGACCTTGGTGATATTTTAAGCAAACCGCAGATCGTCCCCGATTTGCGCGCCACCAACCGCTGGGAAGCGATTGACGAACTGATCGACAACCTGGTGGTCACCGGCAAACTCCAGGCCGGCGACCGCGATGCCGTCACGGCCGCCGTCAAGAAGCGCGAGACCTCCATGAGCACCGGCATCGGGTTCGGCATCGGCATCCCGCACGCTTCCACGGATCTGATTTATGAAGTCGTCGGCGCGCTCGGCCGCTCCAAGGCCGGAGTCAATTTCGACGCGCTCGACAATCAACCCGTCAAACTGGTCATGCTGTTTCTGGTTCCCCAGGGCCAGTTTCAGAAACATCTCCATACGCTGGCCAACATTGCCAAGTTCCTGCACAAACCGGATTTCCGCTCCGCCCTGGAATCGGCCCCCGATGCCGAGGCCATGCTCAATATCATCAAGGAATACGGGAAGAAGTAATTTCGTGATTCGTTGAACGGTTGAATCGCTGAATCGTTCCCGCTATTTTCCCGGTTCAACGGTTTGACAATTTAACGATTCGACACCCTTGCTGCCGCACAAACAAATCGAACGGAAACTCCAGTCGGCCGTCCAGGCGGTGCTGCCGGACGCCGACCTCGCTCCGGTTCTGGTCCGTCCCTGCCTGGATCCAAAGTTCGGCGATTACCAGAGCAACGCGCTGATGGGTCTGGCGAAGGCCCGGAAAATGAACCCGCGCCAGCTCGCCGCCGATGTGCTGGCCAAACTGGACGTCGGTGAGCTCTGCGAAAAAGTCGAAATCGCCGGAGCGGGTTTTCTGAATTTCCGGTTGCAGCCCGCCGCCCTGGCCCAAACGCTCGCCGACGCCGCCCGCGGCGAACATTTGTTCTTCGAAACCGCCCCGACGCCGAAAACCGTCGTCATCGATTTCAGTTCGCCGAACGTGGCCAAGCCGATGCACGTGGGCCACATCCGCTCGACCATCCTCGGCGACAGTCTCGCCCGGGCGCTGCGCCGGCTCGGGCATCGGGTTATTACCGACAATCACATCGGCGACTGGGGCACCCAGTTCGGCATGCTGCTGCTGGGCTGGAAACATCACCTCAATGCCGCGGCATTGAAGGTCGATCCCATCGGTGAAATGGAGCGGCTCTACAAAATGGTCAGCGCCACCGGCGCGAAGATGGAATCCGTCCGGGACACCGCCCGCCAGGAGCTGGTGAAATTGCAGGGCGGCGACGCTGAAAATTTGAAGATCTGGCAAGAGATGATTGCGCTGTCGCAACACCAGTTCGACGCCATCTACGGCCGGCTGGGAGTGAAGTTCAACCACACGCTCGGCGAGAGTTTTTATAATCCACGCCTCAAACCGCTGGTGGAGGACCTGCTGGCCAAAGGCATTGGGCGCGAAAGCGAAGGCGCGGTGGCGATTTTCTTCGATACCGTGCCCCAGCTCAAAGAACGTCCGGCGATCGTTCGCAAGAGCGACGGCGGGTTCAATTACACCACCACGGACCTGGCCACGCTGGCTTACCGGCTGGAGACATGGCATCCGGATGAAATCATTTACGTGACCGACGGCCGGCAGCAATTGCACTTTCAGCAGGTATTTACCGCGTTCCGCTCTTGGCAATCCGCTCTTGGCAATCCGCACTCCGCCTTTCCAATGCTCGCCCACGTCTGGTTCGGATCGATTCTGGGGGAAGACGGCAAACCGTTCAAAACCCGCAGCGGTGAGACGGTGAAGCTGGCGGATCTGCTGGACGAAGCCGAAGAGCGGGCGCTAAAGATCGTCATCGCCAAGCAGCACGAACGGCCGGAGGACGAACGTGTTCCGCAATCGCTGTGGCCTGAAATTGCCCGGGTGGTGGGAATTGGCTCGGTCAAATACGCCGACCTGTTACCCAACCGTCAGAGCGACTATGTTTTCAGCTGGGAAAAAATGCTGGCTTTCAATGGCAACACGGCACCGTATCTGCAATATGCCCACGCCCGGATCAAAAGCATCTTTCGGAAGGCCGAAGGAACCTTCAACCTTCAACCTTCAACCTTCAACCTTCAACTGACCGCTCCGGAGGAGCTGGCCCTGGGGCGGCACCTGTTGAATTTCGGGCTGACCCTGGAGGCGGTGGCGGAGGAATACCGCCCGAATTTCCTGTGCAATTATCTTTACGAACTGGCAGGCCGCTTCACCGCGTTCTATGAAAATTGCCCGGTGCTCAAGTCCGACGGCGCAACCCGCACCAGCCGGCTGATATTGTGTGATCTGACGGCCCGGGTTTTGAAGCAAGGCCTGGAAATTCTAGGCATCGAAACCGTCGAACAGATGTAATCCCCTGTTGCTCTTTGGTTTAGTGTTTTTAATTTCATATTGACTTAATATAGACTGCTGCTAATCTCAGGTCGTCTCTCCCCTGCTGCCGTTTAGAGGGTTTTTGGTCGTTAACAATCAATCAGAAGCGAACCCGTTATGAAACAACTGTCTATTACCATCGTCTCGTCTGCCGTTCTGGTTCTTGGATTATCCATTCGTCCGTTGTCGGCGGATACCATCGCCAGTTGGACCTTTGAAAATGATTATCAAACGAATTCCGTCACCGGCACCGATCTGCCGGGGTTGTTGCCGGCGGCCGGGCCCAACGGCAGCAGTGCCTGGGGGCATCATTCGTCCGCCAGCACGAGTTACAGCGATGCGCTGGGCAACGGCTCGGTGCACGCGCTCACCGCGGACCATTGGGCGGCCGGCGACTATTTTGAATTCCAGACTGCTTCGCTCGGATTTGCGAACCTCACGGTTTCTTTCGATCAGTTCCGAAGCAATACCGGGCCGACAAACTGGGATTTTGAATACAGCACCGATGGTTCCGCCTTTTCTTCGGTCCTGTCCTATTCGGTCACCAATAGTCCCACCTGGACTTCCTCCACGTACCGGCCGGCGTTCACGTTTTCGGTGGATTTGACGTCGGCGACCGTTCTGGTCAACAACACCGCTGTCTATTTCCGCCTGGTGGTGGATTCTCCCGGTGCGGCGACCGGTGCCGCGCGAGTGGATAACTTCACGATTTCGGGGATGCCCGTGCCGGAACCTTCGCTGACTATCCCGGCGGGGGTAGCGGGATTGCTTGTCCTTTTGCGCCGGCTTTTTGGGTGCCGCCGCGGTCAGCTCAGGCGCATGGGCATGACGACGTAGAGGAACGGGCCATTGATCTTGAGGACGCCCGGGCTGAGTTCGTCAATCAACTCAAAGAAAACTTCGTCTTCAGTCAAGGCGTTGAGCGGGTCGATCAGGTAACGCGGGTTGAACGCTATGGCGATTTCCTTGCCTTTGTAGTTCACCGCCAGTGTTTCCCGGGCTTCGCCGACTTCCGGGGAATTGGCGGTGATGGCCAGGTTGTTCTTGCCGAATGTCAGTTTGACGGAATTGGCCTTCTCGCTGGTCATAATTTCCGCCCGGCGCAACGCCTGCAAAAATTCTTCACGCCCCAGCGGAACGCGTTCCTTGACCTCAGCCGGTATGACCTGCCGATAATTGGGGTAATTGCCTTCGATTAACTTCGTGATGACCAGTACCGAAAAACCCTTGTCATCCTTCAGCGCAAACGACGCCTGGTTTTCGCCAAATTTGATTTCGACGTCTCCTTTTTCCTGCAACAACCGGTTTAACTCGTTTACCGCTTTCGCCGGCACTATAAATTCGCCGCTGCTCTTTTCTGCTATGTCCACTTCCTCATCCACCAGTGCCAGTCGGCGACCGTCTGTGGCTACCATGGTCATTTTATGATCCTTTAGGCTCAGGAAAATTCCATTCAGGACGTAACGCGATTCATCGGTGGAAACGGCAAAGGATGTTTTTCTCATCATTGCCTTCACCGTTTCCTGCGCCAACGAAACCTTTTTTTCATCCTTGAACTTCGGCAACGGTGGAAATTCATCCGATCCCAGACCATGGATTTTATAGAAAGACGAATTGCACCTTATGCTGGTGATGTTTTTCTCGTCCGTTTCTATATCTATTTCATTGCCTCCCAGTTCCCTTACGATTCCAAACAACTTTTTTACCGGCACCGTGGTGCTGCCGGCTTTCTTTATTTTGGCTTCCACCTTGCATGCCACCGTCACATCCAGGTCCGTGGCGGTAAATTCCACTCGTTCCCCCTCGGCCCGCAACTGCACGTTGGAAAGTATCGGCAAAGTCGTGCGGGTGCTTACGACGTTCTGGACAGCTTGGAGGCCCGTGAGAATTTGATCCTTGGCGATGGTCAGGTTCATGCGCGGTTAATAGTAATCTTTTCTCTTAATAGCACTCTTATTATTAATGGCTGTGAATAAGGCAAACAACCTCGAATGTCAAGGCAACCAGCGAGGTTTGTGAAACGGAAACTGCCGGTATCTCCCGGGAAAGAAAACAGATTTTTTATAAAGGCGAAGTTCTTCACAGTTTTCCCAATTCATTCACAGGCAAAAGGCACATTATTGCCGCCTTGTGCGCGTTGAACAATATCCGGCAGGACCGCGCAAACATGATTGACCTCCGCCAAAGAAGAATCGCGGCCCAGGGAAAAACGGATCAGAGAATTGGCCAGAGGCTTTCTCCCGAGAGCGACAACGACGTGAGAAGGTTCCAGCGAACCCGAAGAGCAAGCCGAACCGCTGGAAGCGCAAATTCCTTCCAAATCCAACCCCGCCAGCAGGGCAATGCTGTCGGCGTTGTGGACCACAAAAGCAACCGTATTGGCCAGACAAAGACTCCGGGAATTAAGGGTTTCAACGCCTTCAATAATCTTTAAGGCGCTGAATAAATGGTCAGACAGAGGTTCGAGTCCGGAGCGGTTAAACACAGGAATTTTTACAAATTTATCCAACGCCTCGACCATCCCGATGATTCCGGCCAGATTTTCCGTTCCGGAGCGGCGTTCATTTTCGTGCCCGCCGCCGAAAGCCGTCGGGTCCGGGTGCAAAGGCGATTGAATATAAAGCAGGCCGGCACCTTTCGGTCCGTGAAATTTATGGGCGCAGACAGAAATCAGGTTGGCGTTAAACTGGCTGATGTTTTCGAAGGGTTCCTTGCCAAACCATTGAACGGCATCGGTATGGAAAATTACACCCCGTTCCGCACACAACGCGCCCAGTTCGTTCACCGGCTGGAGGGTTCCAATCTCGTTGTTGGCTGCCATGATCGAGGCCAGGACGGTGTCGGGACGGATGGCCTGCTTCAAATCAGCGGGAGAAACGCGCCCCTCGGCGTCCACCGGCAGCCGGGTGACCTCGAATCCTTCCTTCTTTTCCAGATAATCGAAGCAATGCAGGACCGCGTGGTGTTCAATCGCGGAGGTAATCAGATGTCTTCCTTTCGGCTTGAGCAACCGGGCCGTTCCCAGGATCGCAAGATTGTTGCTCTCCGTGCCGCCGCTGGTGAAAATGACTTCGCTGGGTTTGGCGCCCAGGACGTGCGCGGCCCGGTCCCGCGCATCATCAAGTGCCGCCCGCGCCCGCCGGCCGACGCGATGGACGCTGGAAGGATTGCCCCAGATCTCGTTCAGAAAAGGCGACATGGCGTCCCGTACCGCCGGGTCCAGCGGCGTCGTGGCGTTGTAATCGAAGTAAATCGTCGGCATCCTGTGTTACAGTAGGAGACGACGTGAGGAGTCTCAAAGCAAAATTCAATCAATTGTCTTGAGTCTCGTTGCCTCGACACCTACAAGAAAAGAAATGGAAACGCGGGTAAAAATTTGCGGAATCACCAGCCTGACCGACGCGCAGGCCGCCGTTGAGGCGGGCGCCGACGCTCTGGGGTTCAATTTTTATGAAAAAAGCCCGCGTCACGTGGCGGTGGGCGCCGCAGCGGAAATTTCCCGGCAATTGGCGCCGTTCATCCTGCGCGTGGGCGTCTTTGTCAACGCGCCGGAGGATCTGATCACCCGCGTGATCGGCGAGTGCAGCCTGGGCCTGTTGCAATTTCACGGCGACGAGCCGCCGGAATTTTGCACCCAATTCGGCCTAATGAACATGAAAGCCTTCCGGATCCGCAATGCTGAATCGCTGTCGGAGCTGGCCGGCTATCCCACCGATGCGTACCTGCTCGACGCGTATACGGCGGAAGCCCGGGGCGGTACGGGCGAGACGTTTAACTGGGACCTGGCCGTTGAGGCGAAAAAGCTGGGCAAGCCGATTTTCCTGGCCGGGGGATTGACGCCGGCAAACGTGGCTGAAGCCGTCCGCCGGGTCCGCCCGTTCGCGGTGGACGTCGCGAGCGGCGTCGAGAGCGCGCCCGGCCGGAAGGACCCCGCGAAAATGCGGGATTTCGTCGCCGCCGTCCGGTCCGTCGAATGAAAACCTCATCCGTCCAGCAACGTTGCCCGTGGCCGACGGATGCGCTTTACATCCGTTACCACGACACCGAATGGGGAGTGCCGCTGCACGACGACCGGGCGCTGTTTGAATTCCTGATTCTCGAAGGCGCGCAGGCCGGCTTGAGCTGGCATACGGTCCTGAAAAAACGCGAAAATTACCGGGCCGCCTTTGACCGGTTCGATCCTGAAAAAGTGGCGCGATACAACCCGGCCAAAATCGCCCGATTGCTCGGCAACGCCGGAATCGTCCGGAACCGGCTGAAAATTCATTCAGCCGTCCAGAACGCCAGAGCTTTTCTCCAGGTGCGGGAGGCATTCGGCAGTTTCGACGCGTACGTCTGGCGGTTCGTGGACGGCCGGCCGAAGGTCAATCACTGGCGGTCGATGAAGGAAGTGCCGGCCCGGACACCGGTGTCCGATGCGTTGAGCAAGGATTTGCGGCAACGCGGTTTCAAATTCGTCGGCACCACGATTTGTTACGCGCATATGCAGGCGACCGGCATGGTGAACGATCACCTGGTAAACTGTTTCTGTCATCGCCGCCTTTCCGGAGATCGGGCATGAAACGGATCTGCGTTTACTGCGGTTCGAACCGGGGCGTGCGGCCGGCGTATGCGGAAGCCGCCGAAAAGCTCGGCGGCCACTTGGCCCGGCGCGGGCTCGAGCTGGTTTACGGCGGCGGGTGCATTGGTTTGATGGGCATTGTGGCGGACGCGGCGATGAAACACGGCGGCCATGTCATCGGTGTGATTCCGGAGAAGCTGGTGATCAAGGAGGTCGTGCACGAAGGATTGCCGGACCTGCGGGTGGTGAAGACCATGCACGAGCGCAAGGCGCTGATGGCGGAGTTAGCGGACGGGTTCATTGCCCTGCCGGGCGGGTACGGGACCTACGAGGAATTTTGCGAAGTGCTCGCGTGGAGCCAGCTGGGCTGGCACCAAAAGCCGTTCGGCCTGCTGGACGTCGCGGGTTTTTACCGGGGCTTCCTGGAATTTTTCGATCATGCCACGCGCGAAGGGTTCATCCGGCCCCAGCACCGCGAACTGGTTGTGGTGGAGGAGGACGCTGAAAAACTGCTGGGCCGGCTGGAAACTTTCCAGCCGCCAAGCATGGCCGGGTGAGTGCCGTAGTTTCCAGGGCATACCAAAGTGGGAGATGTATTTTCCAGCTCGTCCTCGTAATCGAAACTGGACTAATCGAGGACGAGGACGAGGAACGGATTCCAAAATAAATCCTTTGCGTCTTTGCGTCTTTGCGCGAAAATTGGACGATGAGCAAAAATTCCAGCGCTAAAATGCCGGACGCCCGGGGCTATTTCGGTTCCTACGGCGGACGTTTCGTGCCCGAGACGTTGGCCCATCCGTTGCAGGAATTGGAGGACGAATACCGGCGCGCGCAAAAAGACCCGGCGTTCAGGCGCGAGTTTGGCTATTACCTGCGGGAATTCTGCGGCCGTCCGACGCCGCTGTACTTTGCCGAACGCCTGACCCGGGAACTCGGCGGCGCAAAAATTTATCTGAAGCGGGAAGACCTGCTCCACACCGGCGCGCATAAAATCAACAACGCCATCGGCCAGATCCTGATCGCCCGGCGCCTGGGCAAAACCCGCATCATCGCCGAGACCGGCGCCGGCCAGCATGGCGTCGCCACCGCCACTGTCGCCGCCATGTTCGGTTTGAAATGCGTGATTTACATGGGGGCCGTGGATTGCGAACGGCAGGCGCTCAACGTTTACCGGATGAAAATGCTCGGCGCCGAAGTCGTGTCGGTCAAGGCCGGCCAGCAGACGCTCAAGGAAGCGGTCAACGAAGCCATGCGCGACTGGGTCACCAACGTCCGCACCACGCATTATATCCTCGGCACGGCGTACGGAGCGCATCCGTACCCGGAAATGGTCCGGAATTTTCAGCGGGTTATCGGCGACGAAGCCCGGCGGCAGATTTTGGAACAGGAGGAACGGCTGCCCGACCTGCTCATCGCCTGCGTCGGCGGCGGTTCCAACGCCATCGGCCTGTTTTATCCGTTCCTGCAGGATAAATCCGTCAAGATGGTCGGCGTGGAGGCGGGCGGGCGCGGCATCCGGCCGGAGCAACATGCGGCGCGGTTCCACGGCGGTTCCCTCGGCGTGTTGCAGGGCACGCGCAGTTATATTTTGCAGGATGACGACGGCCAGATCCAGCTCACACACAGCGTCAGCGCGGGACTGGATTACGCCGCGGTGGGTCCGGAGCACGCCTGGTTGTATGACCGGAAACGGGTGGAATACACCTATGCCACCGACGATCAGGCGCTCGGGGCCTTCATGAAACTGGCCCGGCTCGAGGGCATCATCCCCGCGCTGGAAAGCGCCCACGCCATCGCCGAGGTGCTCCAACGCGCGCCCCAAATGAGCCGCCACAAACTGATCATCGTCAACCTGAGCGGCCGCGGCGACAAAGACGTGTCGCAGGTGGCGGCCAAAATGGGTTTGAAAATGCCGGCCTGATGGCGCTGAAATCCGCGGATGGCTGTTTCAGTGTTCAAGGGATCGACCGGGCTGCGTTTGAACCTTTTTCTTTCCGGGAGCGTCGAATGTGCTATAGTGGTGTTTGAGTGTTTACAGAAATGAAGCGATTGCTGGTATTGATCATGGCCCTGATTTCCGGCGCGGGTTTTGCGGCGTCGGGAATGCAGAGCCTTGATACTGTTTCCGGTGATCCCGGGCCGTATTTTCACACGGATAAAGGTTCACCTCTGTTCGAGAACGGATGGCAGCCTGATCCGACCATTCGCCCCGGCAATCTGAACGACTATCATCCGGGCTCGAGTCTGGACACGGCGATCGGCTGGAATTTCAACCGGCTTTCGGCGGCGGAACTGGAATTCGGATACGCCAAAGCGGGCAGCAACAGCATGCCGGGATTTTCTATGGATAACGCGCATGTGGCCAACGTGCCGTTGCTCGCCAACTTTACGTTTACCCTGCCCCGGCCCAATGCCCGGGTGGTGCCCTACCTGGGCGCCGGCGCCGGTGGCGACGATGTGCTCTACAATCCGAATGGTTTCACCGACGGCAGCCCGGCGAATTTCGGGAATGCCAGTGACATGGTCTTTGCCTGGCAGGCCTTCGCCGGTTTGCATTTCAGGATGAATGAACGCATGTCGCTCGGTTTCGGTTATAAATATTTTGCGACCGGCGACCCGGTCTATCCCGCCCTGCCGAATCCGAATGCCGCCGGCGACGGTTTCCACACCCATTCCGTGCTGCTCACGTTTCAGCTCAAGTTCTAGAGGTTCGCGGTAAAAATCTCCGCCCACCTTTGTCGACCCATTCGCTGGTGCCGATCCGGACGCCTTTCATCGCGGCTGGGCCGGTTCGGATCCGGGCAGACCGGAGGTGATGATGCGGGCGCCGCGCTTGTAGGCGAAGTAGGAATAGCACCACTGGAGGATGACGGCGATTCGGTTCCGAAATCCGACCAGGAAAATCAAATGGACGAATAACCACATCAACCACGCCGCCAACCCGGATATTTTGATCCGGCCCTTCCACGCCACGGCGGCTGACCGGCCAATCGTGGCCATGGTGCCTTTGTCCCAGTATTCAAATGCCGGCCGGCTTGAACCGGTGGCGCCGCCGTCCAACTGCTTTTCCAGGATCCGCGCCACGTGGCGCCCCATTTGCATCGCCGCGGGAGAAACCCCGGGCACGGGTTTGCCATCTTTGCCGGGTACGAAAGCGAGGTCGCCGATGGCGAAAATTTCCGGATGCCCCGGCAAGCTCAGGTCGGGGTTGACCTTGATGCGCCCGGCTTTGTCCAGTCCCACGCCGAGCCGGGCGGCCAGCGGCGAGGCCGAAACGCCCGCAGTCCAGATGATGTTGCCGGCCGGCAGAACTTCGCCGTTTTCAAATTCGACTTCGCCGTTGCGGATAGCCTTGACCTTGGTGGAAGTCCGGACCTGGACACCGAGCTGTTCGAGCTGGCGCCGGGCGCTGCGGGACAGGTCCGGCGGGAAATTCGACAGGACGCCGGGCGCTCCTTCGATCAGGATGATCCGGGCCTGGGTGGGATCGATCCGCCGGAAATCGGATTTCAGAACGCGCCGCGCCAGTTCGGCAAAGGCGCCGGCCAGTTCCACGCCGGTTGGGCCGGCACCAACGATCGCCACGGTCAACAGCATCTGGCGCACCGGGGCTTCGGCTTCGTTTTCCGCCTTCTCAAACGCCAGCAGGACGCGGCTGCGGATGCGGAGGGCATCCTCCAGCGTTTTGAGTCCCGGAGCAAATTGTTCCCATTCCGGATGTCCGAAATAACCGGTCCGGCTGCCCGTCGCCAGCACCAGAAAATCGTAGTGTAATTTGTTTTCGCGGAGCCGGACTGTCCGTCCGGCCAGATCGAAATCAACGGCTTCATCCATCAACACCGTCACATCCGGTCGATGGGAAAGAATGGAGCGCACGGGCTGGGCAATTTCAGGCGCCGAAAGGCCGGCCGTCGCCACCTGGTACAACAGCGGCTGGAAGAGATGATGATTGGTACGGTCGACAACGATGATCCGCGCCGAGGGGTGGCGGAAACTTTTGCAGAATTCCAGGCCGCCAAACCCCGCGCCCAGCACCACCACTTGGATCAATGCTTTGTCCCCCACGCATGTTAATTTCCATGAATCGGCGAAAAATGCAAAAAAACCGGTGGCCCGCCAACCGGCGCGCCGATCGCCGGAATTCACTGGACCTTTTTGCGAACCACCGGTCAAATCAGCCAGGGAATTTCCCGGTGACGTTTGAAGGGGCCACACCCATTCGGTCCTGTTCACGTTTGAATTCCAGTTCTGAACCGAAGACGCGGGGCCGGGCGGCGGGCTGTCGTTGCAATCCGAAGGCCAGCGGTTATTTTGCGGTGAACATGGATGCAGTTCGACAATGGCCATGGCAGGTGTCGCGGGGCCGGGCGGGATTATTCCTGGTGGCGATCTGCTGGCCATTGAACTGGCTGCTGCCGGGAGTAAGAACAGCCTATCTGTTTTTCCCGTTGTGGTTGGGCTATATCCTCACAGTCGATGCGCTGGTCCAATGCCGCGCGGGTACGTCGCTGTGGTCGCGCTCCCGGAAGGAATTCGTCCGGCTCTTCGTGCTCTCGGCACCCGCGTGGTGGTTGTTCGAACTCATCAACCAGCGCACCGGCAACTGGGAATATCTCGGCACCGGCCAATTCACTCCGCTCGAATACGATGCGCTCTGCACGCTCTCCTTCTCGACCGTGATGCCGGCGGTATTCGAAACCGCGGAACTGGTACGTACGTTCCGACGGGTCGCCTCGCTCCGGGCCGGCGCCGGAATTCCGGACACGCCCGGCGTCAACCGGATCCTGCTCTTGAGCGGCGTCGTGATGCTGGGCTTGACATTGGGCTGGCCCGGACGGTTTTATCCGTTCGTCTGGATTTCGCTGGTGTTCATTTTTGAACCGTTGAATCGCCGGCTGGGACGCCGGTATCTTCTGGAATGGCTGCGGCGCGGCGACTGGCGCCCGGTGATTTCCCTGTCGCTGGGAGCGTTGATCTGCGGATTTTTCTGGGAGATGTGGAATTACTGGTCGTGGCCGCGCTGGATTTATCACACGCCGGGCGCGCAGTTTGTGCACGTATTCGAAATGCCGCTGCTGGGTTATGGCGGCTATCTGCCGTTCGCCCTGGAACTGTTCGCGTTGAAAAATCTGCTGGCGCCCGGGCCGGAATTGAAGCTGTGAAACGTTTTTTTATCGTCGGACCGGAGGTGTCCCGCTAGGCTGAAGGACGATTTACCCCATGTTCCTGAATTCGGATAGAAAGGCCGACCAGGCCCGCGAATTGTGCAAACAAGAAATCTGGTCCAAGGTGCTCGCCTTCGCCCAAAAATGGCGGGAGGAGGATCCGTCCGATCATGAGGCGTTGTATTACATCGGCCTGGGCTTGAGCGGCCTGGGCCAATTCACCCAGGCGGAAGCGGCTTACCGCCATGCGCTCACCATCAATCCCACCGACGCCAAGGTTTGGAACAACCTGGCCGGATTGCTTTTCGAAAAACTGCAGCGGCCCGCCGAGGGTGTGCGTTGCCTCGAACAGGGCCTGAGAATCAATCCCGACCATATCACCAGCTGGGCCAATCTCGCCACCATGGTGGGCCGGATGGGACGACATCACCAAGCCCTGGCCTATGCCGACCGCGCCATTGCCCTGGATCCCAAGCTGGTGGAAGCCTACCTGCACAAAGCCGCCGCGGCCCGCGCACTCGGGAAAATGGATGTCGTTCGCGACGTCTGCCATACCTTGGCGTCGTTCGAGCCGGAACATTTCCGCCGGTCGCATTGAACTGCTGAGAGCGGCCGTTCATATTCTTTTGATGCCGGACTAAAGTATCAGCACTGCTGATGCTCCGATTATAAGAATATGAACTGGCTGAATCCTTTTTCCCGTATCACCTCTTCCGGGAGAAAATATATTCCTGAAATCGATGGACTTCGCTTTGTGGCCATCACGGCTGTCATTGCCTACCGTCTTTGTGAGTGCGCTCCTCTTTGTCCTTTTCGAAAGACCGTTCATGCGCAGAGATTGGCCGGTGAAGCTTTTGACCGGCATCAGGATCTTTAAAAACAAAGTTGCTTTTCCCTGACGCCGCTATCGGAACCTGCTCGCGCCGGCTTCAAAGGGCCGCGTCCACGACCCGTTCGGGAAGAATTTTCCGCCCGGCACATTTTCCACCAGCGGCTCCGAGAAAGAAGGTGAGCAGGCTGACCGCAGCGAACAGCCCGACACAGGCCGGCCAGCCGCCCTTCAACCAGAACCAGGCCGTCAATGCCGAACCGGCGCTGCCACCGGCATAGTAAAATGTTACGTACAGCCCGGCCGCCGCGGAACGGGCCCGCCCGGCCACCCGGCCCGTCAGGACCGTCGCCGCCGATTGATAGACAAAAATGCCGGAGGAAAAAACCGCCAGCCCGGCAATGACCGCCGGCAGCCAGTGGACAAGCGTCAGCAACAAGCCGCCCAGACACATGCCGAACGCCAGCCCGGCGGCCTGGCGAAATCCATGGTGATCGAGAAAATATCCGGCAAACGGCGTCACGATGCAACCGAGCAGATACACGAAAAAAACGCTGCCCAGTTCGGCCGGAGTCAGTTGGAACAGCGGACCAGCGAGATAAAAATTGGCGTAGGTGAACACCCCAACCAGCGAAAACAGGACCGTGAAACCCATCCCGCAGATGCCCAGCAACCGGGCATTCCCCAGATGCCCCCACGTGTCGCCCAACGACTTGAACACATGCCGGGCGGGGACAAAATGGACCGCCAACGGCAGCCATTGGCGCACGGCCAGGGCGCCCAACAGGTCCAGCACGCCCAGGGTGATGAAGCCGGCGCGCCAGTTCCAATGCGCGGCAATCAGGCCGATGAGAAATCGTCCCAGAAAACCACCGAAGACCGTCCCGGTCACATACGCAGCCATGACCCGGCCGGTCCGGCCGGCGAACTCCTCGTTGATGTAAGCCATCATGACAGCGATCACACCGGGCACAAAAATTCCCTGGGCAAATCGCCAGCCGATGAGCGCCGGCAGGCTGCGCGATGTGGCGGCCAGCAACGTCGGAACGGCCATGGCGAACAGCGCCGGGACGATGACTTTTTTGCGCCCGATCGTTTCGGCCAGCATCCCGGTGAACGGCGCCATCAGGGCCACTCCGAGTGTCACGGCGCCAACCGTCAGACTGACTTCGATTTCTGATGCCTGAAAAATACGCTGGAAAACCGGCAGCAGCGGTTGGGTGCAGTACACGTTCAAAAACGTGCAGGCTCCGGCGATCATGACGGCCAGAATCGCCCGCGGGAACGATTTTTTGGAATTGGCCGGCGTATCCATAAATCCCGGATGATGGGCATAATACCGGAAAAAGAAAATCGAATTTGATGCAGCGTCTAGCCTGCGGCTCGAAATCGGCGTACAGCGCCGACACTACAGCCGTTGAATTAACAGTATCCTCCGCCCAACAGGGTTGTCTTGGCCGTTGGAATAAGTTAATTTCAGGCCGTGATTTACGACGCGTCATTGGATGATTTGCTGCAAAAAGTCTGGGACGGCAAGCGCATCAGCCCGGCCGAGGCGCGGCGGCTCTATTCGCTGCCGCTGGAGGAACTCGGCGCGCTCGCCGACCGCCGCCGGCAGCTGGCCAAGGCAAAGGATTTCGACGGCCGCGGCAACGATATCGTCACCTACATCGTCGATCGCAACGTCAACTACACCAACGTCTGCAATGTCTATTGCAAATTCTGCGCGTTTTACCGCGTGGAAAAGGACGCCGACGCGTATGTCATCACGCTGGCGGAGATGGACAAAAAGATCGAGGAAACCGTCGCGCTGGGCGGAACGCAGATTCTGATGCAGGGCGGACACCATCCGAAGCTGACCAAACAATGGTATCTCGATCTGCTCTCGCACATCAAAGCCAAATGGCCGCAGGTGAACGTCCACGGTTTCAGCCCCAGCGAATTCATTCATTTCCGCGAGGTGTTCAACGAACCGCTCGAAACCATCATCGGCGATTTCGTGAAAGCCGGACTGGGCTCGATTCCCGGCGGCGGCGGCGAAATTCTGGTGGATCGCGTGCGCCAGCGCATCTCGCCGCTCAAGGCGATGAGCGACGACTGGCTGGAAGTGATGGATGTGGCGCACCGGTTGGGACTGCGTTCGAGTGCGACGATGATGTTCGGCCACGTCGAAACCATCGAGGACCGCATCGAGCACCTGGAGCGGTTGCGGGCGCAACAGGACAAATCAAAAGGATTCACCGCGTTCATCGGCTGGACCTTTCAGGCCGAGCATACCCACCTGAAGGCGCCGACGGTCGGCGCGCACGAATATCTTCGCACCCAGGCGCTGGGCCGCATCTACCTGGATAATTTCACCAACGTCCAGAGTTCCTGGGTGACGCAGGGTCAGGAAATCGGCCAGGTGGCGTTGAAATACGGTGCCAATGACCTCGGGAGCATCATGATCGAGGAGAATGTGGTGTCCCAGGCCGGCACCACGTTTCGCATGACCGTGGCCGATATGCAGCGGCTCATCCGCGAGCTTGGTTACGAGCCGCGCCAGCGCGACAACTGGTATCGGCTGGTGGGTTGAGCCGGGGTGGGGGCGCATATCAAAAAAAACGGGTTGGCCAGACTCCTGGATTGCCGCAAACCCGCCAGGTTTTGGAAAGAGCCGAGCCTCGGGACCAAAGCGGTGTCGCTCCCGCTTTGCGGGATTGCCACCGCAGTCCAAAAACCGCCTTCCAGGGCGGGAATTTAGCGAAAATGCGCACGGCATCCTGGACTGCGCCGGCAGAGCGCGAGCGACGACGGCGCTTTCCTCAGGACCGGTGACCGGTTTTTTGATATGCGCCTGCCGGGGTGAATCCCCAATAAATTCTCTTCAAAAGTGCGCCGGTCTCCGGCATTTTCCATGGCTCAAGTTTATGCCCCAAAAGATCCGATTTGATTTGCAGCAATTTCTGGCCGCCAGCACCGCGGCCGTCAATCGTGCGCTCGACCGGTTCCTGCCGTCAGCCGCCACACGCCCGGCCACCATCCACAAGGCGATGCGTTATTCGCTCTTCGCCGGCGGCAAACGCATGCGCCCCGCCGTCTGCCTCGCTGCTGCCGCCGCGTGCGGCGGCCGCGAAGCCGACGCCCTGCCGCTGGCCTGCGCCGTCGAGTGCATCCATACCTATTCGCTCATCCACGACGATCTGCCGGCAATGGATAATGACGATTTCCGCCGCGGCAAGCCGACCAACCACAAGGTATTTGGCGAAGGCATCGCCGTGCTTGCCGGCGACGCCCTGTTGACCCAGGCATTTGAAATTGCCGCGCAGGCCAAAGGCTGGCCGCGTTATTCCCACCGCGACCTCGTCCTGGAAATCGCGAAGGCCGCCGGTTCGCTCCAACTCATCGCGGGCCAGGTGGCCGATCTGGAAGGCGAAGGGAAAAAAATTTCCGTTGCCCAATTGAAATACATTCACGAACGAAAGACTTCCGCCCTGTTGTGCTGCTCGGTCCGGCTGGGCGGCATGAGCGCCAATTGCACGCCGGCACGGCTCCAGGCGCTCACGGATTTCGGCTACCACGTCGGACTCGCCTTCCAGGTCATCGACGACATCCTGGATGTGACCCAGACCAGCGAACAGCTTGGCAAGACCGCCGGCAAAGACACAAAAGCTCAAAAGGCAACGTATCCGGCGATCGTCGGCCTGGAAAAATCGCGGAAGATCGCCGCGCAATTGACCGACCGGGCCTTTGCCGCATTGAAGCCGTTCAAAGGCAAAGCCGTCGCGCTCGAAGCCCTGGCGGAATTTCTGTTGAAACGGGACCGGTGAATTTGGAGGGGCAGGTTCCGCGAGCCCCATCTCCCGAAAGTCCGGGCGTCGCGGGGCTCCGCCCTCCGAAACCTGAATTTCATTCCCGCCAATCGCCGCTGTGCAGGTAGCGCTTGAGTTTCTCCTTGAGCGTTTCGCGGCCGCGATGGATCAGGGATTTGGTGGCGGAGAGCGAGCATTTCAGGACCCGGGCGATTTCCTCGTAGCTCAATTCCTCCTGCCGGCAGAGCAACAGGGCGCTGCGCTGATTCTCCGGCAGGCCGCCCAGCGCTTCGTCAATTTTTTTCGCCAGCTCGCCCTGCAACAACTGCTCCGGCGGCGCCAGCTGCGACGTGTCTTCATATTGTTGCCGGGGCTGATCCTCGTTCTCGGCGTGGGTTTCCTCGATGGATTCGGCGGGATGCCGCGAGCGGCGGCGGAGTTCGTTCAGGCACAGGTTGCGGGCGATGGTGAACAGCCAGGTGGAGAATTTCGCGGTCTGTTTGTAACGGGCGCGGGATTTGTAGACCTGCAGAAAAACATTTTGCGCCAGGTCCTCCGCCTCGATCTCGTCCCGCAACGAGCGGTAGACGAAATTCATGACCGGCTGCTTGTACTTGTCCACCAGCTCCGCGAAGGCCGCCCGGTCGCCGCGTTTGACGCGCAGCATCAGGACGGCATCAGGATCAGGTTGGACCGGCATCGCCAGTCAGTTTCAAGTTTCAAGATGCAAGTTTCAAGTTTTCAATCGGAACCAACTTGAAACTTGAAACTGAAAACTTGAAACTGAACCGGTGCAGGATTTGATAAAAAAAATCGAGGCCGACGCGGCGGTGCGACTGCCCTCGCCGCCGGACGCCGACGCGGCCGACAAACTGGCGCGCGGCAAGGCTTTTCTGAAGGTGGAAACGCACCGGCTCAAACTGCAACATCGCGCCGGCGCCAGCGGCCGCGAAATCTGCGAGGCGCGCGCCGCCATCCTCGACGCGTTGCTGCGCCATCTCTGGGACACGGCCAAGAAAAGCCTCTCGCCGCAGGCCCAGAAGGAATTCCCGCCGTTGGCCCTCGTCGCCATCGGCGGCTACGGCCGGGCGGAACTGAATCCGCACAGCGACATCGATTTCATGTTCCTGCACGACGGCCAGATCGCGGCGAACAAACCGCTGCCGTATCTCTCCAAACTGATCGACGGCGTGTTGTATCCGTTGTGGGACATTGGACTGAAGGTGGGCCATTCGGTGCGCAGCATCGAGGATTGCGTCAAGGTGGCCAACACCGATATGCAATCCAAGACGTCGCTTATCGAAGCGCGGCTGATTGCCGGCAGCGATGCCCTGTTCAATAAATTCCAGAAGGCGCTGGTGGGCAAATGCGTCGTCGGTTACGAGGAAAAATACATCGCGCTGCGGCTGGAGGACCAGGCGACCCGCCGGAACAAGTTCGGCAATTCCGCCTGCATGCAGGAACCGAACATCAAAAACGGCTGCGGCGGCCTGCGTGATTTCCAGAACCTGCTCTGGATGACCTTTTTCAAATACACCACCCGTTCGCTGAAGGAACTGCAGGAGCGCGAATTTGTGTCGGCGGCCGAGCGCAAACAGCTCGAAGCCGCGTACGACTTCCTGCTGCGCGTCCGGACGGAACTGCATTATCACGTGGACCGGCCGCTGGATGTGCTGGGGAAAAACCTGCAGCCGGCCGTCGCGCATGCGCTGGGCTACGGCGACCGTTCGCCGAGCCGGCGGATCGAGAAGTTCATGCGCGACCTGTACACGCACATGCGGAACATTCTCCTGATCACCCGCACGCTGGAACAGCGCATGGCTTTTCTTTCCCCGCCCCAAAAACGCCTGGCGTCACTCCGCGCCTGGCTGCCCAAACGCACCCGGCCCGTCGAGCCGGTCGACGGGTTCCTGTTCCTCGACGGAGAAATCCGCGCGGCCTCCAACCGGGTTTTTCGCGACTCGCCGCGGCGGCTGATGCGCGTTTTCCTTCACGCCCAGCAGCATCGCCTCCAACTGCATCCGGATCTCGCCCAGCTCATCCGCAACCAGATTTCGCTGGTCGACCGCGATTTCCTGAACGACGAGCACGTGCGCCAGACGTTCCTGACCATTCTCGAACGGCGCGGCAGCGTCGCGCCCATCCTGCGGACGATGCACGAGGTGAATTTGCTCGGGAAATACATCCCCGAATTCGGCCGGCTCACCTGCCTGGTGCAACACGAGTTCTACCATCAATACGCCGCCGATGAACACACGCTGGTCTGCCTCGAGCAGCTCGATCGCGTCTGGGAAGCCCAGGACGAGCCGTACAAACATTACTCATTCCTCTTTCAAAGCATCGAGCGGCCCGGCCTGCTTTACCTGGCACTGCTGCTGCACGACGTCGGCAAATCCGAACACCATAAGCAGGGCCGCCATGCTGAAGTCAGCGCCACCATGGCGTTGCGTGCCGCCCGGCGGTTACAGCTGGACGGACCGGCTTCCGAGACGCTACATAACCTCATCGAGAACCATCTCCTTATGGCGAGCGTATCACAACGGCGTGACCTCGAGGATCCCACGGTCATCCGCAATTTCGCCCGGCAGATGCGGACGCCGGAAAACCTGAATCTGTTGACGCTGTTGACCTTTGCGGATTCGCAAGGGACCAGCGACAAACTGTGGAACAGTTTCAAAGATCTTTCGCTCTGGCAATTGCACGACCGGGCGGCGACGGTGTTGTCCGGGGGCACCGAATTCGTCCGGGCATCACAAAAGCAGCGCGAATCGATGCTGCAGGAAGTCCGCGAAATGGCGCCCAAAGCCATCAGCGACGAGGAACTGGCCGCGCACTTTGCCGCGTTGCCGGCGCGGTATTTTGAAATCCATGCCGCCCGGGACATTGCCGACGATGTGGATCTGACCCATCGGTTTATGCGCCGGCAGATTCTGGAAGAGGAACGGGCCCTGTCGCCCGCCACCGCGTGGCAGGATGAACCCGACCGCGGCTACAACCTGGTCCGGGTCTGCACCTGGGATCGCGCCGGGCTCTTCAGCAAAATTGCCGGCTCCTTCAGCGCCGTGGGCCTGAACATTCTCAGCGCACGCATTTTCACGCGCCCGGACGGCGTCGTGCTGGACAAATTTTTTATCAACGACGCCCGCACCGGCAACCTGGCCCCGCGCGAAAAGCATGCCCGGTTTGACGACCTGCTCAATCACGTGTTGACCGACAAAACCGTCGACCTGCCGGCGTTGATTGCGCGCCAGGTGGTGGAGCGGCCGGCTTACCAGGCCTACGCCGGCGAACGGATCGCCACGCAGATTTCCTTCGACAATGAGACCTCGGAAACCCGCACGCTCATCGAAATCGAGACCGAAGATCGTCTCGGCCTGCTGTACGTCATTTCCCAGGCCTTTGCCGAATTGTCGGTCGATATTTCCGGCGCCCGCATCGTGACCGAACGCGGCGCGGCCATCGACAGCTTTTACGTCCGGGAACTGGACGGCACCAAAGTGATTCTGCCGGAGCGGCAGGTGGATATTGAAAACCGGTTGCGCGACGCCATCAGCCGGCTCGACGTGGTGGCCTGACGGCCCGGCAAACCATTTTCGGGCAGGGACACCGCGCTGCGGCGTCCGAATGTTGCGCGCGCAGCCCGTGCCATTTGAATGCCACTATCCAAACCAGTTGCCAGCGACCGGGCGGTCTGGTAAAAAGGTTCGGCTGAAGCGCAGCGGAGGCGGGTGTGGTTCAGTGGTAGAATGCGGGCTTCCCAAGCCTGAGATGAGGGTTCGATTCCCTTCACCCGCTCCATTTATTTCTCCTTATTTTATGGGCAAATCCTGAGCATGGGCACCGAGTGGTAGCCCCTTGCTGACAATTTGCTGACAAAACTCCCCAGAAGAACTCCGCGAATCTGGTTATTCTGGACATGTCAGAGTCGGTCAACAGCAAAGAAAAAAAGTTTACAAAGCTTGAGTTGAAGCCGAGGCAGTCAATTCGGGTTCATTACACTCCCAATAGAGGTCGAGATTACCATACCGTTAGCTATTATGATGAATTTGGTCAACGCCAACGTCGATTGTATCCTGACCGATCAGTTGCCGAAAAAGAAGCTGCAAAACTACGTCATAAAATCGACATCGGTATCATGCCGGGGTTGCTGCTTAACGGTCGGGAACGCCTGATCTACGAACGTTCCTTGGAAACCGCACGAATTTCTGGATTGGACCTGGATGTTCTCACGAAAGATGCGATGGAAGCACGTGCCATTCTCGGAACTGCATCATTGGCAGATGCAGCCCGGCTTTATGTGGAGCATCGAACAAAAGTTGTCCAAAAAACTGTAGCTGAGGTTGTTCAGGAGCTGGTCAATGATCGCGTGAAGAATGGGAAATCAGCAGCATACATTCGAGACCTACGAACACGTTTGGGGCATTTTGCTCAAGCTTTCAAATGTCCGATTGCGTCCGTCAACTGGGAGGATATTGAAAAATACCTGGACAAAACGGGCGCGAAATTCCGCTACCGGAAAAATTTAATAGATTGTATTGGAACGCTTTTCAACTTCGCCCGTAGTCGGAGTTACGTCCACCGGGATCATGCGGGAGTGACGGCAATAACAAGGCCCGCTACCATCCCACGGGAAACCCGCGTTTTTAGCCCTGCGGAATGCCGGAAGCTCCTGTTGGGTTTGCCGCCCAAACTGGTGCCATCGGCTGCAATCGGCCTTTTTACAGCATTGCGGACAGCCGAAAATGAGCGGCTCGATTGGCATCAAATCAACCTGAAGGAAGGCCACATTGAAATTCAGGCGGGGAACGCCAAGAAAAAGATTCGCCGCATCGTGCCCATCCCATCCAACTTGAAACTCTGGTTGCAGCCATTTGCCAAGGGGACCGGCAAGGTGTGCCCGTTTTCACGGCTTGCCAATCAGTGGAACAAATTTTCTGACCGCGCTGGTGTCAAGTGGTTGCGCAACGTTCACCGTGACTCCGGTATTAGCTACGCCGTGGCCTTGACACGTAACATCCATGAGGTTGCCCTTGTCTCAGGCACCAGCCCACAGGTCATTATGAGCAATTACTTGAAATGCGTGACAGAAGCCGAAGCAAAGCGGTGGTTTTCAATCAGGCCCCCGAAGGGCTGGAAGCCAGAACCGTAGAACAGCTCAAAAAAGTTTACAAAAACAACCTACCCCCCACGATGCCCACATTAGCCGCAACGGAATCGTTCTGCTGTTTATGGCAGATAACTCCTCAGCCAGCGGCACTGGCATGTCGCCGTCTGAGTCAGCGGCGTACCACTTGTTTCCGATATTGACCAGCTTCTTCTCTGAAAGGATCGGAGTGAATCCTTTAATTTTCACTTTTCCGTCTGCTGTCTCTGAATACTCCATGGGAAAAGTCATCAGACGGTAATTTTCTTCCTGAATCAGACGAATGTGTTCCAGCGATTTTGGATAACCTGGGGTCCTGCGCCCCTGATCGTTTGTCTGCCACTCGTCCGACAGAACCGATGCGGCCGCTCGATATTCCCCAACGGATCGAACGGTTGATGCAACACCTCCCGATAAAGAAATACCAACGCATTCAATGCCTGATTTTGGGAT
>Ga0335078_10000853_pt1 | contig 46626 bp, 34 predicted proteins | sample Lox_Sample_32_FD_206711 | JGI IMG/M metagenome (GOLD analysis project Ga0335078, IMG submission 206711) | Soil microbial communities from Loxahatchee National Wildlife Refuge, Florida, United States - Lox_Sample_3.2 | ecosystem: Environmental > Terrestrial > Soil > Wetlands | place: USA... | reverse complement strand
TACCTGTCCCGGCGCCTGGACTCCGTCCTCGCCCTGCTAGGCGTCTTACCGGAAGAACCGGGAAGGAGATGATCCCAACCGCGCGACTTTGCCGATCACCCTGTTAACAGCCCTGGCCGCTAGTGGGTAATCGGCGAACAGTTCGTCGCATGCCTCGTACACGGAACTGGTGCAGATCATTTTTCAGATGACCACCAGAACCCGAGCCGTTGATATGTTCCTCTTACCGGCGTCGCTCCTATCATGGTGGCCTGACGCAGGCCACGCCGACTCAAGTGCTAGGAGAAGTCTGGCTCAAGGCGGCCTCTCGTCCAGTCCGTCCGGGTGCTCGGCGATCCCCGGCTGGCGTGCCCATACTTAACGGACATGCAGAGCTGGCCGATCAAGCACGGCATGGCGGTTCCCGAACGCGGGGCACTAACCGGTGTCTGCGATGCTGGCCCGCGTGGTTTGGCGGACTTCGTTTGTTGGGCCGTTGTTCGAACGTACGTTCGATCAGGGCTCTGAGTCAATAGCTACGCTCCTCCTTCTCTGGTCTGACAGTGCCGCAGGAACTCAGGCATGATCTCGGCATCGGCGAGCACTACAAGATCGTCCACGCTTGCCCAGGACCGGACACCAGGCTGCTGCGCTGCCAGAGCGCGTCAAGGCCGCCGCCCTATGACTTCCATGGGTGCGCCGCGACCAAGGTGGTCGGCAGCGCCATGACGAAGCTCAGAGTAGGCGGCCAGGCATCAACTTCCGCAGATGCCGCGAGTAGTAGGGCAGCCTGCTCGCCTGGCCGGCGGCAGGGCGTGTAGTGCGGATTGGGGACTGTCGGCTGAGGCGCCTGCTGCAGCCCGAAGGCTGGAGCAGCCAGGGCGGGGTGAAAGACTGCTGCCGTGGGCGCAGAGCACCCAGGGGCACGCTGGCCAGCGCACCTCCCCGTAGGCGCGCTACGGGTGGTGCGGTGGAGCGCGCGTTATGAGGAGACGGTCACCTTCTACCGGGACACCATCGGGCTGCCTGTCCTGGAGACCTTCCACGACAGCTATGGCCTGGACGGGACCATCCTCGGGCTGCCAGGCGGTCAGGTTCACCTGGAGATCGTCCGTGCCGGGCAGGCATCGTACCCGGGCGGCGGGCTGGACCAGCTTGTGTTCTACCTGCCTGATGCTGCCGCCTGGGAGCGGATGCAGGCTCGGCTCGCCGCCGCGGGTGCCCGGCCGGTTGCCCAGATCGATTACTGGCAGGCCAACGGAGGTGTCACCTACCAGGACCCGGACGGGCGGGAAGTAGTGTTCGCGTCCTGGACCTATATCCCGCCAGGATCCTGATCGGTGTGCGGGCAAAAGCGGTGTAATCCTCTATGTAATCCTCTAGGAACGTCCGCACATGCCGCATTTCGTGCAGCTAGCTGCGGTGTCCTTGGCGTGCGCGGGTGAGATGGGTGCCCTTGCTGGTCAGAGGCGGGCAACGAGTGTCTGCTGCCGGACCGGGCTGTCGTCGAAGTGATTGTCGTAGAGCTCCTGTACCTGGAGGATGCTTTCCAGCGGCGCCTCGCCGCTCGCGATGCGCTGCAGGTGGCGGAAGTACTCGAACCGCTCGACGCCGGGAGTGATGATGATTAGCAGGTCCGCATCGGCGGCTGGAGCGGCAGCGAAGGCGTGCACGGTGCCCGGCGGGACGACGACCAGATCACCCTCGCGTGCGGTAAGGACACGCCCGCCCGTGAGCATTTCGGCCGCGCCCGACACGACGTAAAACAGCTCACGGGACCCGGTGTGGTGGTGCGGTGTCGCCCCGGCGGCGCCCTGCAGGAGGGTTATCCGCTGACTGCTGAGCGCACCGCCGGTCGCGCTGCTCTCTGCATACAGCCTCCCGGTGGGCGCGGCACCGGCGATTTCGGCGGCACCCTCGCGCACCACCACGACATCGCGCGACGGAACCATCCCGGACATGCCAACCACCTCGCTGGTGTTGCACACTGCGCCCAGCGACGGCGCGGCCCGGCGTGACCTGGAGCTCACCCGGGCCACCGGGCCAGGCGGGTACCGCGATCATGTCACCGGCTTGCGCGCCGTGACCAGCGCCGCGCCTGCCACAGAGACCGCACGCCTTGCGGCAGGCGATACGGACCTACGCCCACGGTCCGGCTAGTACCGAAGACTGCTCTTTGTGCGCGGCTGATTGATCCCATGCTCACCACGGACCCTGTCTGCCATTACACGCATTTGCCGCGCGGACCGTGGCTTCTCGTCAAGGACACCGGTGAGCGGATTAGGAGACAGAATGAGTGGCCCGCGCCGAAAAGAAAGCCGCTGGCCATGCGGAGACGGCTCCAGCGTCACCCAGCCGGGAGACCACTCAGCCTGCGTCCCGCCCGGCAGCCTTGCCCGGAACCGGGCCATATCTTCCACGGGCCAGCGCTGTCCAGCACATCTCGCGTATCCGGCCGATCGGGCCGCCGTTGTCCGCCGTCACCAGCCGACGATTAAAAACGCCTTGCTCTGTGCCGGGCCGCGCGCCCAAGAGCGGTCCGTTTCGCCGCCGGGGCGCGACGCCGGTTTCCGGCAGCGGGGGCTCAGGTGCAGTGTCGAATCATGACCCACTACACAGAGTTAACCGCCGCCTCGGCCGGAGGATCTGGGCAGCGCGCCGACGTGCTGAGGCTCGCAACTGCCGCCTACCTCGCCCGTTACAAGGGCACGTCGCGCATCCACATGGAGTCCGACCTGCGAATCTACTTTGGCTGGTGCGCTGAGCGCGGCCTGGACCCGCTGGCTGTCGAGCGCCCGCATCTGGAGTTGCACGTCCGATGGATGCAGGAGATCCGCAGGTTCCAGCCGTCAACTGTGTCCCGGCGTCTGTCGGTGATCGCCGGGTTCTACCGGACGTGCGTAATCGACGGCATATTGGCGCACTCACCGGCCGAGTATGTCCGCCGCCCGGCGGTGCCCGCCGAGTCGCCGACGCTCGGGTTCACCCATCTCCAGTTCGAGGCCCTGCTCACAACTGCCCGGGACTCTGCCAATCCTTACGACTTCGCGCTGGTCGCGATGCTCGGCTTGCTGGGCCTGCGGATCTTCGAAGCCACCGGCGCGGACCTGGGCGATCTCGGCGAAGAACATGGCCACCGGGTCCTGCGGGTCTGCGGCAAAGGCGGCAAGGTTGTCCTGGTGCCCCTGCCGCCAGCGGTCGGCCGCGCCATCGACCGTGCCATCGCGGGCCGCGGCAGCGGCCCGCTCCTGCTCAACAACCGCGGCGCGCGGATGGACCGCCACGCCGCGACCCGCAGGCTACGGCACCTCGCCACCGCGGCAGGCGTCCAAATCGGCCGGGCTCATCCGCATATGCTCCGGCACACATTCGGTCACCACCATGCTCGACGCCGGCGTGGACCTGCGCGACGTACAGATCGCGGCCCGCCACGCCGACCCCAGAACCACAATGCGCTACGACCGCGCCCGAAAGAACCTCGACCGCCATCCCAACTACATCCTCGCCGCCTATATGGCCTCGGGCACCTGACCCGTCCCAGCGGCAAGTCACAGACGCCCCGAGACACGACCATGCCGATGACAGTGCGGTCTTTCGGCGTATGTAGATGCCTGTACCTACATATTCATACACGCCGCCCGCCGGAACGTTTCTCACGCCGCAATTCGACCATATTCACCACACCGAATAGCAAAACGAAAAGGTACGTGAGGTTGCTCAAGACGAACAGCACGGGTATCGGCTGCGGGGGATCGCCATCGGAATTCCCGCTAGGCCAAGGTGGAAGGAACACGAACGCCAGTACGCCTGCGTAAAGCGCGGTTGCCACCACTATCATCCGGCCGGGCCGCTGCATGATCCCGTCCTGCATCCGGGCGGGCCCGGGCGGCTGGGCTGCGGTCGGCTCGGCGGGGAGGTCGGCGGTGACCGCGGCCAGTTCCGCATCGGTCTGCGACGCGAACGCCTGGCTTACTCGCAGGTCGAATTCGTCCTTGGCCAGCATGCCGTGCGCAAACGCGGCCTTGAGAGTGCCGATTACCTGCTCGCGGTCAGCGTGCGACACCCGCGGGCGTCCACGGCCTGCCGCAGCCGCTGCCAGTTCGTCTCCCGCCCCTGTCACCCTCGCCGCCTCCCACCAGGACAATCCAGGGAAGCGTAGCGAAGTACCCATCCTGGCGTCATCCTCGCAGGTGCCATGATCGGGGGAGCGGGCGGATGTCACGGCTGGCGAAGCCATCACGCGACGTCGCAGGAAGCTTCGCCGCACAGTACCGGCTGGACAACACGAAGGCAGGGAATGCGACACGGACCGGCTTCGGGCAGTGATGCGCGTGAGCGCAGCAGGGGGTCGGTCATGTCGAGGGCGTGGGCAGGCATGCCTCGGCGGCAAGGTCGCGCTCTGTGATGGGCTATCAGCGGCAGCCAACACCCGATCCGCCGTTCGGCGCGGACACTGGCTGGATTGCGATCAGGATGAGGCCATCCAGATCCGGCTGATATGGATGCCCTGGTAGTCGTAGGTACCACGGGGATGGTCAGGTCCGATGGGACGCCTTAGCGCCCGGGGGTGGCGGGGTTATGCGGCCTTGCGCTTGTTCTGATGTCCTGACGTCGGTGCCTGACCTTGCTCTTGCCCTGCCCTGGCTCTGCCAGTGCCATGCGAGGTGATGAACAGGACGGCTACCACGATGGCTACCCACGTGGCGCCGAGGGCGTAACCTGCGAGCACGTCGGTCAGCCTGTGGGCTCCGAGGTAGATGCGGGAGGCGCCGACGAGGAGGACGACCAGGGCGGCGGCGCTCCACAGGACGGCCCGCCTCCCGAAAGACAGTCCGGCGCCGAGCACGATGGCGAGCATCGCGTATAAGGCGGCGGATTGGGTGGCGTGTCCGGAGGGGAATGCGGCACCGGTGTAGTGCCCGATCCAGATCGCGGCGGGCGGCCGCGGCCGGCCAACCAGGGGCTTGACGATGCCATACAGGCCGATCGCGCCCGCGACGGCCGCTCCTAGGAGCGCCAGCGGCTGCCAGGTGCGGCGCCGGATGAGGAAATACAGGCCGGCGGCCAGCGCCAAGGGGATGATGAACGCGGTGGAGCCGAGCCAGGTGAGTACGCTCAGGGCGCTGGTCAGCCACCCGGTGCGGTGGGCGATGATCCATGCGGTCACGTGCGGGTCGGCCAGGGCTGTGTCGTCGTGGCCGACTACGTCCTGGGTGAGGCCGCCGAAGGCCCAGGCGGCAAGCGCCCCCGCGGCGATCGTGAACGTCAGCCAAAAGCCCCGGGGGCTGCGTGTATCGAAGCGCCGCTGGCCCCAGGTCACCTGGGCGGGGAAGCGGCGCCTGATCCAGGCGAGCGGCGGCGTTGCTGCCACGCGGTCAGCGATGGCTCCCAGGCTCGGTGCGCGGGCCGCGAAATGCCGCAGAAGCCTGGAGGCGATCAGGCCGGCCACGATGAGGCCGAGCAGGATCAGCCCCGCCTGGCCTGCGATGTGCTCCACGCGGTGGTAGCTCGCCCCGGCCACGTAGCCGACGATGGCGAACCCGCTCCCCCACAGCGCGCCGCCGGCGACGTTGTAGACCAGGAAGGTCGGGTAGTGCACCTCCGACATGCCGGCCAGGCCGGGCACCAGCACCCGAAGCGCTGCGGTGAAGCGCCCGAAGAACACAGCGCTTCCCTGGCGCCGCTGGACGTAGGCTCGCGCCGAGTCCAGGCGCTGGTCCAGGTGAGTGCGGATCACGGGCAGCCGACCCAGGGTGCCGTGCAGCAGATGGGTTCCCCAGCGGCGCCCGATCAGATAACCGACCGAGTCCCCGATGATCGCGCCGGCGACCGCGGCAGCGATCACCGCCCACAGCGGGACCGTGCCCCGCGAGGCCGCCACTCCGCCCAAGATGACCGCGATCTCGCCGGGAAAGATGAAGCCGGCGAACGCCGAGGCCTCCAGCGCCGGGAAGGCGAACACCAGCGCCAGAACCAGCCAGCCGGGCAGCGACAGGATGCGGTCGGTGACACTTGCGACCAGACCCGCAGTTGCCACCGCCGCTCACCCCAGCCGGGACATTCGCAGCCGCCGCGCCAGGGCGGCCTCCGCGAGGGTGGCCGGTGAGGTGGCCATGGCGATCAGGTCTCCGTTCTGGTCTGGGGATAGTGATGAGGTGGGCCGGTGCTCACGTGCCACCGGCCTGGGGATGGGCGCGGCTGCGCGGGGCGGTCGGGCCGGCGCAGATCAAGAGTACGGCGGCCAGCGCACCGAGGCCGGCGGTGAGACTGATCAGCCCGAAGGCGCCGACAAGGACCGGGTCGCTGGCGTCGCCGATCTCGCGCCCGGGTTCGGCCGTTCCCATGGTCCGTCCCAGTTGCCCTGATGGCGCGGTGGCGGCCAGGCGGGTGAAGCCGGCCGGGGCGGCGGCGTGCCACACACCGCGGATCAGCGGACCTGAGAACGCACAATAAGTAGATATGGACGCCCGCCACGATCCATGCACTCACCGGCGGACCAGCACAAAGTCGTCGATATGCACCGGGCGCACCACTCTAACGCCTGCAGAATTTCTCACCCTCCGTGAGGGCTCTGCCCTGACTTGATGGCTGGCATCGAGCACATCCCGATGGCCGCGGCAACGTGGGGCAGATCGCCCGAGAGCCGGGCAGCAGCGGGGCTAGGAGAAGCCAGGGCCGACCAGTACACCAAGCGCCCGTTCGGACTGGTTCCCCGTGAGCTAATGGTCGGTGTCGTCGGCGGCCACGGTCTCGGTCACCTTCTCCGCGGGTGAGTCCTGCTCGCGCAAACTCCCACCCCAGCCGTCGTCCTCCGGGCCTGAAAACAGCTCTGGTATACGCCTCGGCCGGATGTTAAGTGAGTGAGACGCGGAATTCAGGAACACAGGATCGGAAGGAACCGGCGTCCCTTTCGGGATGTATTCCCGAACGAGCCCGTTAGTGTTCTCATTCGTTCCCCGGCGCCTTGTCAGCGAGCCGAGACCTCAACGCGGACGCCGATACTCGGCATCTCGCCCAGCAAGAGGCGGACTACCTCGACGGCGTCGCCGCGACACTCGCCTGGATCCTCCTCGATCGGCCCGACGCGCCGATCACTCGCGAGCCCCCGCCACCGTCCTCACCTACGCCCGCCCTGGCCCCCTCGCCCGCGCCGCGGTCCTCGACGGTCTCGCGATCGATCACAACGGGTGCCTCTACGTGGCCGCCAATGGCGCCGGCCAGATCTGGCGCGTCGCACCCGACAGCACCATCGACGCCCTCGCACGCGGCCTCAAATGTCCCAGCGCCGTCGCCATCGGGCACAGTCCCGGCGGCTTCCACGAGGGCAACCTCTATGCGGTTACTTTCCACGGCGACATCATTGAGCTCGCCGGCGCAACACGCTAACCGTAGGCTGACGCGGTCGGCTGGTTTCGCCGAAATAGCGGCGGGGACGTTGCGGTGTATCCGGGTGGCTGGCGCTGCGCGGCCCGTGGCCGCACCTGCTGTTCTTCGCCCTTGACGGCGCCGCCGGGGTGTGCGCGGTGCTGCTGATGCGCCGCGCCGCCCATGCGGAGACCGCGGTCGCGCCCCGCCTGGCCGTGTGGGCCCTGGTCGCGCGTCCGCCTCGTTCAACTGGGCGCACGCGCCGCATCACCCGGCCGCCCGCCAGGCGTTCGCGCTGATGCCGGCGGTCGCGGCGGCGGCCAGCCCAGGGTGGTGCTGGTCGAGGGCGAAGCGGGCATGGGCAAGTCGGCGCTGCTGGCCCGCTTCGTGTCGGGGCTGGCGGGGGCGGCGGTGCTGCGGGCCAGCGGCGATGAGGCGGAGCTGGTGCTGCCGTATGGGGTGGTGGTGGGCCAGCTGGTGGCCAGCGCCCCCGGCGTGGGACCGACATAGACAGACATCACAGGCCTCCTTCCCGAGCTCGTCTTCACCCGGAGCGTCGCGCTACCGGGCTGAGCAGGGAAGGGGTCTGGCCTGACGCCCGGCCCCATAGGGTCAAGTCAGCAGCCAGAGCCGAACATCGTCATATCGGCCGGCCCTGATGAGTAGGGATTCGTCGAGAACGACTGGACCGCCACAGGGTCGCGATCGGGGACCTGTTCCGTGTGCGGCTCACCGGTCCCTGCCCTCGTCGCGTATGACTACATCGCAGGGACCTACTGAAGGACGCCCGCATCTTGTTATGTCCTGCCCATGTCAGCGGACACGCCAAGATCCCTGCAGACGGACATTACGGTTCCCTGCTGGCGGACAGCTGATCTCCCTGTAGGCGGACAAACCGTTACGTGTCGGTCCAACGTCTGGGGTCCCCTCCGGGAACAAGGTCGGTGGCTGTGTATACACCAGCCCGCGGCCCGGAGGGGCCGTGAAGAAGTCTGACAGGGAGATCACGGAGATTCTCGAGGCGTATGACGCGACGGGCGTCGCGCATTCGGCCGCGTCGCTGTGCGACGCGGATCCCAAAACGGTGCGCCGTTACGCGCAGGCCCGTGATCTGGGCAGGCCGGTGACGGAGCCGGCGCCGCGGCCGAAGCTGATCGACCCGTTCCTGGAAAAGATCGAGGAGTGGGTGGAACGGTCCAACGGCAAGGTGCGGGCCGACAAGGCCCAGGAGTGGCTGGCCCCGATGGGGTTCGCGGGAAATGAGCGGACCACGCGGCGGGCGGTCGCGGCGGCGAAGGCCCGCTACCAGGCCGGGCACCGCAGGACGTACCGGCCCTGGGTCAGCGAGCCGGGGCTGTGGCTGCAGTGGGACTGGGGCAAGGGGCCGCAGGTCCCGGGCCCGGACGGGCAGCCGCGGGACACGCTGCTGAGCGCCCACCAGGTGCGCCCCGCCGTGCCCAGACAGATCCAGCCACCGGTAGAAGCCAGACAACGCCGTGGCCAGATGGTTCCACGCCGTCCGCCCCAAGCCAGCCCCGCGCTGGCGACTGAACGCGAGCAGGTCCTCCGCGCCCAGCGCCGCCAGCTCGGCCGGGCTCACCGCGGCGCCGCGGCTGACCAGGAAGTCGCGAAGGTAGCGCCGGTAGTTGGCTATCGTCGTCTCGGCGAGCCCGCGATCATCACGCAGGAACCGGCAATAGCCCTCGATCAGCTGGCGGTAAAGCGGCTCGTCCACCGTGACCGGGGGGAAGGCGCCTTCCTCACGCAGCATCACGAGCAGGTGCGCCAGGCCCCGGCGGGCCGGATCTTCCCGGCGGCCCGCCGGGCGGCGGTAACAGCGACACCCCGGCAGATGACTGGCGAGGAAGCCCGCGACGACCCCCTCATCGCGAACCCGGTCGCTTTCCAGCTCTTCGTGCAGGTACCTGCCGAGGTGAACGACGGCGTGCCCGTAATCTCGGCACGTCCGCTCGGCATAGCCGCGCTCGCGCAGCCTCCGGATCAGCCGGATGGCCTCCGGTCCGAGCGGAGCCTCCTCCCAGCGCACGTCGAACAGCCCATTCCAGAACGCTTCGTGCATCGCCCACCTCCATGACTTGTGTTTGAGGTGAAGCGTCGCGCGGCGCAGAACTTATGTGAAGCGCTGGCGCACACCAGACCGTGAAGTCACCTGATCAGCCGCCAGACTCCACATAATCCCCGGGTCCACATAAGACTCGTTCTCCCGGGCCAGCCGGAGCACCGCCGACCGCACCTTGCGATGCGTTGCCGGGCGCCCGGAGCGGCCCCGGCGCGACCGGCGTGCCCAGCGGCGGCGGACGATGTCCCGGTGCCAGCGCAAGATCGTGCCGGGAGTGACAATCAATCGCATCGCCGCCAGGCGCTCCGTCGGCATGCAGCCAACGAGACGATCGGTGTGAGTTCGCCGTGTATTACCGTCAAGCCTCAGACCGGTCACGCTCAGGGGCGGGTGCCGACCCGACGGTGCCGGTTTGCTCGTTGGGGCGAATCGGCGGGAGTGGGCGCTCGGCAACGCTAGCGAGGCTGGCAGCTGGCACCTTCTTGGCGCGGTTAGGCTTCGGCCGACGGCGGGGGATCAGGCTGATCAGCACGGCGAGCAGGATGACACCGCCAAGGACGGCCAGGCCGCCCCACCACGATGAGCGTAGCCAGGGCAATATGTCTCTCGGCACCAGTCCGCTGTTGCTGTTCTGACCGGTGCCCCATAGCTCTGCGCGCACCCAGTGCAGCGTGAGCGATCCGACAAGTACCAGCCCGGTGATGGCGATGACGGCGCTGAGCGCGCCGCGGTGCAGACCCCAAGCGCCCAGAGCGATCAGGTACAGCCCGACCAGGGCGATGATGGTGCCTGTCAGTCCGACGGCGATCATTCCCTGAGTGGCCATCACGCCACCGACCACGGCCAGGAGGATACCAGCCAGCAAGCTCTTCCAGGCGGCGCCCCCGGTTATCTTCGTTGCCATGTAACCGGTGCGGGTGACGGTCCTTGCGCTAGTCAGGACGGGCCTGACGGCACCCGGTGCTTCCGGGGCAGTGGCCACGGCGGCGGTCGCCACGGCTGCAGCCTTGGTGGCGAGCCGGACGAAGGCGGGTGTGCGCAGTTCCCCGGCGAGCGTCTCCTGCCGCACTGGGCATCCCGGCAGCTGGCGGGCGAAGTCCTCTGGCGCCGCGTTCTGCTGCTTCAAGTTGCGCATGTTGGTGACCCAGGCGCCAGGAGGCGCGGACAGGGCCTGCTTCTGCCGGTGCCAGACCGCGGCGCCGTGCCATGCCCTGCGCACCATGTCGGCAGCCCTGGTCCAGGTTGGCAGTTCCTGTTCCCAGCTGGCGGGCTTGCTGGAGTCCGGCCGCGGGCGCGGGTCCGTCAGCGGCGGGAGGCGGGCGCCGTCGGCCACGATCCGGTCGGCGACAACGGCAAGCTCGTTGGCCGCGATGAGCCGCTGCCAGGCCTGCGCGAGGAAGAGCGCGGAGTTGGGCAGGCTGACCGGAATGTCCGCGGTGTGCTGGTCAAGGAATGCGAGGTCCTCGGCCAGGCAGTCTCCGGGCAAATTGTCGCGCAGGCCGGCCACCTCCCGCAGCTCGGCGGCGAAGGTCTTCGCCCGCTGCCCCTCCTTGTACACGTCAGACTGGTCTTCGACAACGGCGAGGATGCGGCGTGGGTCGAGCAGGATGTGCACCAGCCATCCGCAGCCATCTAGGCGGCCCCACATCCAATCCCAGGCCCTCCACGAGCTTTTGTAGAAAGCGGCGAAATGGTGCAGTTCCATGCCGCGTAGCTTGGTCGCCGAATCCAACTGCTCGGGCGCGGGCACAGAGCCGTCTTCGGGTGCCAGCAGCGTACGTGTATTCGCGCTGAACTGGACGAACTCGACCGGCTGGTCGAACTCGGTTTCAGCCGGCAGCAGTGCCCGTTCGGCCAGCAGGAGTTTGAGCAGCTGGTCCGCGAGTTGCGGGGCCTGGGGCGTGGTCCCGAAGTAGCGCAGGTACGCGCCGATTGCCCCTGCGGCTTCGGCCCGCGAGACCCGGCCATCGGGGTCGGTCAGCGGCTGCAGCTCGGCCAGCAGCGATTGCACGGTGACCGCCAGGCGCCTCCAGGCGGTCTTGAGGTCCGGCGTTGTTACGTCTCCGATCAGGTCCGGCGTTGTTACGTCTCCGATCAGCAGCGCCCGGCGTTTCTGGTCCGCCAGGTCAGTAGCCACGGTCATCAGGTCGATCGGGCGCCCATCCTGAGCGGTGGACACCGCCCGGTCCAGACACTCGCGGACCGCGAGGCGTTCGTCGGTCCAGGCCGAGGTCAAGCCCTTCGACGCGTCCTCGATCTCTTTCCGGTGCTCCGCGAGCATGCTGCGATGGCTGACGGCGGTAGCGCGCTGGTATCCCAGCCGGACTAGCTGGATGGCAGCAGCCCGCGCGGCGTGAAACACCGGCAGCCCGAACAAGGCAGCCCTGATATAGGGGTTGCGTGCCGAGGTCCATTCGGTCCAGGCCGCTGTCTCCTCGGCGGCCGGAGACTGCGTGGCACCTGCGGTCGCAGCCGCTCCGCTGGCGGACGACGGCCGAAGCGGCTGGCGTCTCTGCCAGCCGCAACCGAGGATCTGCGCCATCGTCTTGGCCATCTGCGGCTCCGCGGGCACGGATTGTCCCTGCTCGCCGGGTGCGAGTTCCTGAGCCCACGCCGCAGGCATCTGCATCGTTGTCAGCTGGCGCATCATCTCCGCGAGCAGCGGATGGGCCAGGCCAGCGCCCTGCTGGCGTTGGAAGTCACGGAGCATCCGGCCGGTGATTAGCCCATCGCTGGGTGGCTGTGGCGTCGCCGGCTGCTGGTCGTCGCCGCGTAGCCGCGATCCCAGCTCGGCCAGGCTACGGCGCAGGTCATGGCGGGCATTGATCCGCTCGTTGTGAGCGCGCGTCGCCTCCAGGTCGCTGGAGATCGACTGGCTCAGCTGTGCACCCAGGTCCGCTCTCAGCGCGGCAGCCATGGTCAGCGGGTGCTTCCAGTCATCGTCAGGGACAGACTCCGGGGTGGTATGGGGGGTGCCGCCACCGTCAGGCACGACGAAGGCCAGCACCCGCCGGACCTGACCCGTGGCCGGCTGCGAGAACACCTTGGCGAGCAGCGGTGTCAACGGCCGGTTGGCGAGCAGTCCGCCATCCGCGACCCAGTGACTGCGGGTCATGTTCGCGAAGGCTGCCATGTCGGGGTGCTCGGGAACGCCCGACGCCGACCCGATGCTGGAGCTGATCGGCACGTAGGACGGCTCGAACGCCCCCGGGAAGGATGCGCTGCTGCGGGCGGCCAGCGCCAGGGCTGCGATCAGCTCGGGCTTTCCCTCGGCGGCTCTCAGCGCCTGCTCGTCGAATGTAAACAGCCCGTGATGATCGACATCGGGTACCAAGGTGCCGTAGTCGTCGGTGAACCGGCTGGTCTCCGCGGACGTCATCGTGGTGGTGATGAACACCGTGGTGCTGGCGGGGGGCCGGGCGGCCGGGGCCTCGTACCTGGGCGCGCTGTCGCAGAAGTCCTTGATCCCGCGGTACAGCTGGCTGAACAGTACCTTGTCGCCTTGCATCAGCGATGGCGGGTTCGGTTCCCCGGGATCACGCAGGAGCATGTCCATTGATCCGGTGGTGAGCCACAGATCGCGCAACCCGCCCAGATCGATGCCAGTCACGCTGGACAGTCCGAGCAGGGCCGCGTTGATCCCGCCCGCGCTGGTGCCTGACAGGACATCGGTCCTGACCGTAACGTTCAGCAGCTTCAGCAGCTTCAGGTACAACTCGCGGCACCTGGCGTCCCAGTCAGAAGCCGGGCCGTTACCCGCACGGTCGTCGGCAGCCTGGCGGATACCGGCATCAGCCTGCGCGCCATCAGATCCTGACCTGTCGTTTTGTGAGCGGCGGCGGTTACTGGCTTGCTGGAGAAGGTTCATCTCCCGGGCGACCCCGCCCATCCATACGGCCAGGCTCACCCCTCCCGACATCGCCACCGCGAACCGGACCTCTTGCCCGGTGCCGGTGCACTCCAATTTCGCCGACTGCCCGGCGGGATCTGCGGTCGGCGCCGCACCTGGCGTCGCGACCTCACCATCCGCCTGAGCGCTTCGCGGCTGGGCCGACGGAAGATCACTAGGAATAGACGAGTTCCCTGAATGCACTGCCACCCCCAAGCTGCATCCGCATCGCGCGAAGAGAATACAGCGAGATGAACGTTAAGGCCAGACCGGCGATCATTATTTCTAATGCCATACGGAACTGCAGCGCTGAGACGCTGGTCAATCATATTTGTTGGCAGGACAGCCGGCATATCCCGGAGGCCGGTGGTACTCGTATAGGCCTGTTCCTTTCGCCGGAGGCGTTCCGGTCCCAGAGCTTGCCGTCGGCTCGGTTTCAGCATAGACACAGGACTTCCGAATAGTTACGACCTTGAGCCACCCCGGCTCCTTCTCCTTCCCCTCTCTTGCGCTTGTACGCGTCTTCAGCTTTCTTGGGAGACCGGGTCAGCTTAAGCATTGTCCCTCCCGCAAGATTTGCTCCGGCGCTGTCCGTTGTCAGAGTGAATGTGAAGCAGACGGCGCCGTGGACGACTTCGTCATGCCTCAGTCCGGGGTCGCAGTTCGATTGCTTCGAGGATCTCGGTGAACGGCACTCCTGCCCGCTCGTTGACGGTGGTGACGTCGGCGAGAGAGTCAGCGTGGAAGATACAGATGGCCTGTCCCTTGCCGGGCATGAAGAAACCTCCGAGGTGTCGCACGACGCGGCGGCCGACGCTGGCCTCGCGGGCCGCGTCGCTGGCTGCTTGCTGGGCGGCTGCGTACTGATCCCTGGTCAGGCCAGGCAGCTGACGGAGAACGATGAATGTCCTCACGCCCAGCTCCTTCGCGTTCCGTGTACGAGCCGACTGCATCGCAGGCTGACATTAACGCCGCGATGGAAATCCGGAATCGGTGAACCTACGTACCCGGGTGTGCGTATTTTCTGCTGCCGATCGTTTGGGTGGGTGCGGTCGGAAGCCGGCGGGTACCGATGAGGACGGCGGCCTGGGAACGGTTACTGCAGCCGAGCTTGGCGAGGATGCGGCCCACATGCGTGTCGACGGTGCGCTGGGCGATGAATAGCCGTTCGCTGATCTGCCTGTTCGTCAGGCCCTCGGCGATCAGCTCTGTGACCTCCAGTTCGCGCCTGGTGAGCGGGAGGTTCTGCTCCTGCGTACATGGCGGTCCCGGTTCCGGGGCAAGCCCTATGGCGGTCGCGATAGAGTCGCTGCGGCCGACTGCCCGGCCTGCTTCACGCCGAGGAGTCGCCGAGGGCCCAAGTTCTGCAACTGTCTTTGCTGCTATGGCGTCAAGGGCTGTCTGCACGGCCGGGAAAGGCTGGCCGCCGATACGGTCGCTCAAGCTGTCGGCAACACCCAGCGCGAAGGCCGTCTGGTGCCAGTCGCCGAGCGCGGCGTGGGCCAGCGCCGCCGAAGTAGTACCGATCAGCAGACCCCATCGGTCTAGGAGCTCCTCGAAGACTCCAAGGCACATCCGCAAGGTTGCGAGGCTTTGGGTGGCGGCGCCTTGGCCGCTCAGGCAGTCGGCCAGGACGCAGCGTGCGTAAGCGGCTCCTCGGAGGTCGCCCATCTCGCTGAACAGCTCGATGCTCTGGGCCGCGTGTGCCCTGGCCATAGCCGTGTCGGTCATCGAGGAGGCTGCCATCGCGGCCATCAGCTGGGCGAAGGCGGCAGGATACTGGTCCTGCGCCAGCCTGGCCAGCAGCATAGCACGGTCAAGCGCCTCGGCTGACCCCTCACGATCGCCGTGGTTGGCTCGCCAGTACCCGAGTATGGCCAGGGCTCGCGCGTGCCCGGGCAGGTCATCCGCCTGCTCGTATAAGGCGATGCTCGCTGCGAAAAGCTCGCCTCCCCGCTGGAACTCCCCGCGGAGGCTCGCGAAGAGGGCTAGCCCCGTGAGTGCGGCCGCTCGCGGCCCGAGAGGGCCGGGCGCTTGCTGCAGGGCGTCCTCCAGCCACTCGGTTCCCTCTTCCATCAGTCCGCGGATCAGCCAGTACTCCCAGAGGCCTGCCGCCATCCTGAGGCCGTGCGCCGCCCGAGCCGGGTCCGCTACGCACCATTGGCGAGCGGCCCGGAGGTTGGCTTGATCTTGATCGAGGCAGCTTGCCCAAAGATCCTGGTCCCGGGCGTGAAGCCGAAGGGCCAGTTGCTCGCCCAAGTCGGTGAAGTAGGCGCCATGCCTGGCTCGCACCTCTTCCAACTCTCCCGATGCCACTAGCCGCTCATGGGCAAATGCCTTTACGGCCTCCAGCAGCCGGTAGCGGGTTCCGGCGGCGGAGTCCTCGGCCTGAACGAGCGACTTATCAACCAGGGCAGCGAGCAGCCGGGCTGCCTGGCCGGGGCCTACAGGCGACCCGGCGCACACCTCCTCTGCAGCGCTGAGCGACCAGCCTCCGGCGAAGACGGCGAGCCGACGGAACAGGGCCTGCTCCGCCTGGCTAAGCAGCTGATGGCTCCAGTCAACCGAAGCTCGAAGCGTCTGATGCCGGGCGGGCGCGCCAACGGTGCGGCTCAGCAGCCTGAACCGGTCATCGAGGCGGTCGGCGATCTCCTTGATGCTCAGGGCGGATACGCGCGCGGCGGCCAATTCCAGCGCCAGCGGGATGCCATCCAGGCGAAAGCAGATGGAAGTCAGCGGGGCAATGTCGGCGGTTCCGATCACCAGGCCAGGCCGGGCGGCACGGGCCCGATCGGCAAACAGGGCGATCGCTTCGAATCCTTCTATCTCGTCAAGGGAGGGCTGGTGTCCGGGCCAGGGGAATGTCAGCGATGGCACCCGCCAGGTGACCTCTCCGGGCACGCCCAGGCTTTCCCGGCTGGTTACGAGGATCCACAGCCGGGGGCAGCCGCTCAGCAATTGGGTTGCGACTACCGCGGTCTCGGCAAGAAGGTGTTCACAGTTGTCGAGAACCAGAAGCCGACTCTGGGGCCGGAGAACTCGTGTAAGCCGCTGCGCCAGATCGGCATCCGCTCTTTCCTCGACGCCGACCGCCTGGGCCACCGTTTCCCACACCAGGGCCCGAGCCGGTACCTCGCTCAAGTCCACGAGCTCGACCCCGTCAGAGAACCGTGGCGCTACCGCCGCCGCATCTTCGATTGCCAGGCGCGTCTTACCGACACCCCCGGCTCCGACGAGTGTTACGAGCCGGTTATCCTCGACAAGCCGCGCGATCTCCGCGATTTCTCGGTCACGCCCGACCAGCCTCGTCAGGGCAATCGGGAAACCCGACGGCCGAGCCCTGTCGCGACTTACAGGCCTTCTCTCTTCCACGGGCACCCCGTCCCCGGCACGCAATCTCCGCGCACCAATCTTGTGCTCGGTGATCGACTCCGGGCCGTCCGGGGGGAACAGCCAACGACGACAACGCCTGTCCTAGACGGCTTCCCAAGGCCGGACCGCCCTAGGCTCGATGATGTATGCCCGCTCTTCGCCCGTCAATAGGTAAACGACGCCGCCAGATCCCTGGGTACCTGCTCGTCACCACAGAACAGGCATATCCACGTGCGCCAGATCCATGCTGAACCCAGCTCCAGCCGGGTACCCACTTCCCGCGTTCGCCGCCGTCAGTTACTGGACACGCCGCAACTGCGTAGCCGACCCACTTCGCAAATACGTATGTCAAATACGTACTTTCCCCGATTCTAGCTTCCCATGGCGACGTTAGCGTCAGCCTCCAGGGATCAAATCGATGCATTCCATAACGTAACTGCGATGCCAGCGGTTCCGGGCCCGTACACCGTGGTGATTGGCCAGGAGCTCATAACGTGAATAAGGATCACACCGCGTATAAGCACTCATAAATGGGGGTTCACCATGATCGATCTCACCGAGGTCGGGTCCACAGGGGCTGTCGAGTCGCCGCGGCTGTCCCGTTTCAGGTAGGGATCTGGCCAACATAGCTGCCCACTAATGTCTAGATGAGTGGAGGGGGCATGCCTGTCACGCCTACGTATCCGGGCGTTTACATCGAGGAGCCGCCGAGCGGTGTCCACACCATTACGCCGGTCACGACGTCGGTCACCGCGTTTGTCGGATATACGCCACGCGGGCCGATCGAGACCCCCGTGACCCTCACCAGCTTCGCCGACTTCGAGCGCAGTTTCTCCGGCTTGTCGTCCGACAGCGTGCTGAGCTACACGGTGCAGCACTTCTTCCTCAACGGCGGCTCGGTGGCGATCGTGGTCCGGCTGGCGTCCGGAGCCAAGTCCTCGACTGGCACCATCCCAGGCGGCGGCGCTACCGCACTCACGGTGACCGCGGCCAACCCGGACACGTGGAGCGACTCGCTCAGGGTCGCGATCGATTACAACACCCCGACCGCCGGTCACTTCAACCTGCAGGTCTTCGACACCGGCCAGACCGTAAGCGAAAGCTACTCGAACCTGTCCATGACGAACACCGACACCAATTTCGTCGAGACGATCGTCAACCAGGCATCGGCGCTGATCAGCGTGAAGGCAAGCGGCTCCACGGCACCCGATCCGTCCGGAACGGTCTCCAAGGCGTTCCCCGACCCGCTGCCCGATCTCGCCAAGCAGATCACCGTGACCATCGGCAACACGACTTCCAATTCGTTTAAGCTGTACGACTCCTCGACTGACGGTGCCGCACCCACCACCATGGGCCAGCTGGCGGTGCTCCTCGAGCGCAAGATCAGGCAGCAGGGCACGGCGTTCGGCGCGGTCAGGGCCACCGCGGTCGGACGGACACTGCAGGTGGTGGCCGGACCAGACGATACCGTCCAGTTTGGCGGGGCCGGCGCCACCGACCTAGGGCTGGAGGCCACGCAGCATCCGGGCGCTTATCCCCTGGCGAACGGCATCAGCGGAACCCCGCCCTCCGGCGAGGACTTCGTCGGCAGCGCGGACGCGAAGACCGGGCTGAACGCCCTGCGGGATGTCACCGACGTGAACCTGCTGTGCCTGCCGGACGTACATGGCTCTTCTTACGACGACACCCGGGTCGAGATCCTCGCCGCCGCCGACGCACTCTGCCTGGACAAGCGCATGTTTCTCGTGGTGGACAGCCCTGCCGCATGGACCACGCTCGACCATGCCCGCGCGAACCTGTCGGACCTGGACTCGGTGCGCAGCGATCATTCGGCACTCTACTTCCCGCAGATCCAGATGAGCGACCCGCTCACCGGGGTGCTCCGCACTTTCCCGCCATGCGGCGCCGTCACCGGGATCATGGCCACCACCGATGGCAGCCGCGGCGTGTGGAAGGCCCCAGCCGGCACCGCAGCCGGCCTGTCCGGCGTGCAGGCGCTGACCGTTCCCCTCACCGACCCCGAGAACGGCCTGCTGAACCCGCTCGGCGTGAACTGCCTCCGCTCCTTCCCCATCATCGGGCCGGTCGTGTGGGGAGCGCGCACGCTGCAGGGCGCCGATGTGCTCACCTCACAGTGGAAGTACGTACCCGTCCGCCGGACCGCGCTCATGATCGAGGAAAGCCTCTACCGCGGCACCCAGTGGGTCGTCTTCGAGCCGAACGACGAGCGGCTCTGGGGACAGATCCGGCTGAACATCGGGGCCTTCATGCAGACGCTCTTCAAACAGGGTGCCTTCCAGGGAACGTCGGCGCGCGACGCGTATTTCGTCAAATGCGACGCCGACACCACCACGCAGGACGACATCAACCGGGGCGTGGTCAACATCATCGTCGGCTTCGCGCCGCTCAAGCCCGCCGAGTTCGTGATCATCCAGATAGAGCAGATGGCCGGTCAGCTCTAGGCAGAGGACTCCTCCATGGCCGAATTCACCGTTAACGCACAGCGGTTCGACCCGTACAAGAACTTCAAGTTCCTCGTCGTCTGGGACGGCACCGTCGTCGCGGGCGTCAGCAAGGTGAGCCCGCTGAAGCGCACCACCGAAGTGGTGAAGCACCGCCACGGGGGCGAGGTGAGCTCCCCGCGCAAGTCGGCGGGCCGGACCGAGTTCGAGGCGATCACGCTCGAGCGTGGCGTGACGCACGACACCGCGTTCGACCAGTGGGCCAACAAGGCCTGGCTGGTCGGGCAGAACCCTGGCGGCGAGGTATCGCTCAAGGACTTCCGCAAGGACATCGTGATCCAGCTGCTCAACGAGTCGGGGCAGGTCGCCGCGGCCTACAAGGTCTACCGCGCCTGGGTGAGCGAGTACCAGGTCGTCGGCGAGCTGGATGCGAACGCCAATGCGGTGGCCATCCAGAGCATCAAGCTGGAGAACGAGGGCTGGGAGCGGGACCCCGAGACGCCCGAGCCGCAAGAGCCATCCTTCCAGAGCCCATAAGAGCCGGTCATGCCGGATGCTACCGACTTGCTGGCCACCTGGGAGGCCGGGATCGCGGCAAGCGGCGCCCAGCGGGCGTTGCTGTTGCATGCTCTCGCGCGCCCAGCCGAAGAGGCGGAATGGCTGCTCGCGGTGCCGGTCGGCGAACGCGACGCCGACCTGCTCGCGCTGCGGCGGACGCTGTTCGGCGAACGTGCGAACGTGCGGCTGGCGTGCGCGGAGTGCGCAGAGGACCTGGAGTTCGACTTCGCCATCCGGGACGCGCTTCGGACGGCGGAGCAAGAAGCCGGGCATCCGGCCATCACGCAGCCACCCGGCGATCACCAACCGTCTTCGGACACGTCGGCAGACACCGCGCCGGACGGGCAGCCAGGCACGGCTCCGATCCAGCTGACCAAGGGGTTGTGGACAGTCCTGCTGCGCCCGCCTACGTCAGCCGATCTGCTGGCCGCGGCCGGGGTCCCGGCCGGCCGCGCACGCGCCGTCGTGCTCACCCGGTGCGTGCTGGAGGCGAGCAACGGCGGCCGTCGGGTGGCTGCGGCCGACCTTCCGCCCGCAGTGCAGGAACGCATCGCCGAGGCGGCCGCCGCCGCGGATCCGCGGGCCGATATCACCTTCGACGTGCCGTGCCCTTCATGCGGTCAGCACGCCAAGGCACTGCTGGATCCCGGTGCGTTCCTGTGGGAGGAACTCGACGCCTGGGCACGCGGCATGCTGCTGGACGTGCACCTGCTCGCGGCCGCCTACGGCTGGAGCGAACCCGAGGTGCTGGCGCTCAGCCCGCTGCGCCGTCGCCGTTACCTGGAACTGTCTGGCCATGCCTGACTTCTTCGACCGCCTGGTCGCACGCAGCGCCAGCCCGGACGGCGGGTCCGGCGGCGCCGAGGCGGCCGCCGCCGAACCGGAGCGCCGGGCTGAGATGGTCGTGGCACGCCCCCGGATTCCTGGCCCATTCGAGCGGCCCGCGCCGCCAGCTCCTGAACAGGAATGGGAGGCTGAAGCGCCGCCTCCGTTCGGTCCGGAATTCATGCCGCCACCGTCCGCCGCGGCTCCGGCCACCCCGTCGCGAAGGCGTATCCATACCGAGCTCGTCCGGCCTCCCGTGGCCTATCGCGGCGCGGAACGAGATAGCGAACCGGCCCCCGCGGCGACCATCCGAGCGGCCCCGCGGTCACCTGCCGTGCCCGACCGGCCAGCGCCCCCCGCCGGGAGGCCGGCCACCCCGGCGGCCTGGCCGGATACGGCCACCGGGATACTGGTACCTCCTGGCCGGGAGCTTGGCGGCGGCCCGGATGCGCCCGCGCCCGTAGCGCCGACCGGAGCGCCCGCACCGGGGCTCAGGCCGCGGGTTCCGGCGGTACCGGCGCGCCGTCAGTCGGCGGCACCCCAGGCTGACCGGGAAACGACCGGCCGCCCACCGCAGGCCGCGCCGCCCGCCGGACCGGCCGTGCGGATCCGCATCGGGCGAATCGAGGTCAGGTCGTCCGATCCGCCCGGCCACCACGGCCTCGCAGGACGGGCGACGGCGCGGCCGGGCCCGGTGCTCTCCCTCGACCGCTTCCTGGCCGGCGAGGGAGGCAGGCAGTGAGCAACTTCCTGGCCGTCGCCACCGTGACCGAGGCACTGCGCCAGTTCATCTCCCGCAACCTGTCACCGGAGCTCTCGCTGCCCGTCCTGGTACAGGCGACGCGACCGCCGACGGAGCCGCCGACCGAACCTACCATCACCATCTTCTGCTACCAGGTCGCGCCCGATCCGCAGCTGCGCAGCTTCGACGCACCCACCCGCAGCCCGGACGGCACCCTGCTCGCCAAGCCTCGGGCGGCGCTCGACCTGAACTACCTGATCAGCTTCTACGGCGACGAGGCACAGCTTGTACCGCAGCGGATGCTCGGCATCGTGGTGCGCAGCCTGTACGAGGCACCGACGCTGCAAGACGCTGACATCCAGATCGCCGCGGCCCAGCCCTTCCTGCTCGGGTCGGACCTCGGCGCCTCCCCGCAGCGGGTCAGGTTCACGCCCACCCACATGGACATCGACGACCTCTACAAGCTGTGGACGATGATGTCCCAGACGCAGATGGCATTGTCCCTCACCTACCAGGCGACGCTGGTCTTCATCGAAGGAAAGCAGACGCAGTCGGCGGGTAAGCCAGTGCTCAGGCGCACCGTGCGCGCGCTGCCCGGCGGCCGGCCGACGATCAGCCAGGTACTCGCCCAGCCTCCCGGCAACGTGCCCCCGGTCGACGGGCCCGTGGCGCTGGGCGACGCCCTGCTCATCCAGGGCTACGGCTTCGCTGCCCCCACGGTGTGGCTCCGCATCGCCGATACCGACGTACGCGTCGACCCGGGAGTCCCGGACACGAAGATCAGCGACATTCAGCTTCAGGTGCCGCTTCCCGACGCGCTGCCGCCGGGCGTCTACCCGGTCCAGGTGCTGCTCGACGTCCAGGCCGACCAGCAGACGACGCTGGCCAAGGTGCTGCAGTCGAACGTGATGGCATTCGTCAGGCAGCCAGGCATCGCCGGGCCGATCGTCGTGACACCCGGAGTCACCACGACCTTGTCCATCCCGCTCGACATGCCCGTCCGCGCCACGCAGCGGGTTCAGTTGCTGCTCGACGAGCTTGCGCCGCCGGTCGGCCAGACCCCGAGGAGCTACCAGTTCGACGCCCCGTTCCCGCTTGACACACAGCCGACGGTGCAAACCATCCCGATCGGCGTGCCTGGCGTGGCGCCGGCGGTGTACCTGGTGCGGATACAGGTCGACGGGGCGCAGAGCCCGCTCACTTCCGGCCCGGCCGGCTTCACCGGCCCGACTGTCGACCTGACCACAGGCGGCGCGGGGTGACCGGGCCTACCGAGGGCGTCCGGCCGGCCGTACACCAGGCCGCGCTCGCCGAGGCGATCGCGGCGGTTCTCGCCCGGCTGGACGATCACGCGCGGAAGGCCGGCGCGCACCGCGCCGCCGCGCAGCCGGACACCACCGTCCCGCTACCGCCGGACAGCGGCGCACGGCCTGAGAGGCACGGGCAGTGGTCCCTGCTGGGACGCAGACGACGGGAGCAGGACCGCCGGGCAGGCGGCACCCGGACGGAGGGCCGCGATCTCACAATACGCGGACCCGAACCAGGCGGTACCGCGGCTCCGCATGATACGGCTGGGCCCGCGGGTGCAACGGAGCCGAGCGCGCTCGAGACGCTATGCGGCTGCTTCGGGCTGACGGCGTTCGAACGGGACGTGCTCGTGCTCGCCGCCGCCGCCGAGCTGGATCCGACGACGGCTGGCGGCTGCGCGGCCGCGTCCGGCGAGGCCCGCCGCCCGTACCCGACCTTCTCGCTGGCGCTCGCGGCGCTGGCCGAACCGCACTGGAGCGCGATCACCCCAGTGGCGCCACTGCGCCGCTGGCGCCTGGTCGAACTCGACGACGAGACCTCGCTGACTACATCACGCCTGCGGGCGGACGAGCGGATCCTGCACTTCCTGACGGGCGTGCCCTATCTCGATCCCCGGCTGCGCGGGACGCTCAGCCGGACCGAGCCACCGGCAGATCCGCCCGCCGCCTACCGGCAGGTGACCACCGACCTCACCGCCCGGTGGACCAGCGCGCTCAAGGACGAGCCCCCGCACGCCGAGATCACCGGCTCGGACACGCAGACCCGCCGTGAGATCGCGGCGGCCGCGGCGCGGGAGGCTGGGCTGAGCGCCTACGCGATCCGGGACGCGGATCTCCCAGCCGACCCCGCGGAACGGGACGCACTGGCCAGGCTGTGGGAGCGCGAGGCGATCCTGCTGCCCGCCGCCCTGCTGGCGGAGGTCAACGACCCCGAACGGCTGCCGCTGGCCGACTCGTTTTGCGCCGGGCTCGCCGTGCCCGCGGCGATATCCGGTGACGAACCGGCGCCGGTTATGTGGATGCGGGTCGGGCGCCTGGCGGTCCCGCCGCTGGACGCCGGGGAGCAATTGCGGCTCTGGCAGACGGCGCTGAACGGCTCACGTGGCGGGAGTCCGGCCACCACGGATGCCGGGCTGCGCCAGCTCGTGGCCCAGTTCTCGCTTCCTGCCCACGTGATCCGCACCGCGGGCACGTCGGTCCGCCGCGAGCTGGCGGCGGACCGTGCGGACACCGCAGGCGACGAGTCGGCCGCCGACATCTCCCGGCTGGCGTGGCAGGCCGGGCTCGCGGAGGCCCGGGTCGCCCTGGACCGGATGGGCCGTCGGGTGGAGCCGACCGCGGGCTGGAACGACCTGGTGCTGCCCGAGCAGCAGCGGCTGATACTCGCCGAGGTCGCCGCGCACGTCCGTCAGCGGGCCACCGTGTACCAGGACTGGGGTTTCGAGGCCGTGCTGCGCCGCGGGCTCGGCGTCACCGCGCTGTTCGCCGGGGCCAGCGGCACGGGCAAGACGCTCGCCGCCGAGGTCATCGCGCGCGAACTCGGCCTTGATCTGTTCGTCATTGACCTGTCCCAAGTGGTGAGCAAGTACATCGGCGAGACGGAGAAAAACCTGCGCCAGGTGTTCGACGCGGCCGAGCGCGGCGGGGCGGTACTGCTGTTCGACGAGGCTGACGCGCTCTTCGGCAAGCGCACCGAGGTCAGAGACAGTCACGACCGGTACGCCAACATCGAGGTCAGCTACTTGCTGATGCGCATGGAGGCGTACCGCGGCCTGGCGATCCTGACCACGAACATGAAGAACGCCCTTGATCCGGCCTTCATGCGCCGGATCCGTTTCGTCGCCGATTTCCCGTTCCCGGGTACGGCCGAGCGCGAGCAGATCTGGCACCGCGTCATCCCGGCCCGGGTTCCGGTGCGCGATCTGGACTTCGGCCGTCTCGCCCAGCTGACCGTGGCCGGCGGCACGATCCGCAACATCGCGCTGTCCGCTGCCTTCCTCGCCGCCGACGAACACTCTCCGCTCGAGATGCGTCACCTGCTGGCCGCGTCGCGCACCGAGTACCTCAAGCTCGAGCGTCCGCTCCCGGCCGGGGAGGTCACCGGATGGGAATGAGCCGGGCGCAAGGCCGACGCCGCTGTGACCGAGGGGCGTGGCAGGTCGAGGTCGAGATCGACAAGCTAGTGCTGGACGGCTTCGAGCGGATCGACCGTGACGCGGTAGGGGCCGCATTCGGCAGGGAACTGGACCGGCTGCTGCGGCGGCACGCCGACGCGCTGGCAGCCGGATGCGCCGACGGCGTCGAGCTGGCCTCCCGCGTCGCCCGGCTTCCGGGCACACTGTTGCCCGCGGAACTGTCTGCACGGCGACTCGGGCAGTCGCTCGCCGGGGCCGTCTTCTCCACCATCGAAGGCGCAGCCACGGCGCCGGATCCGCGAGCCGTCGTGCCGCGGCCGCACGAGGCCGGGACGGTACCGCGATGACCAGGGTCGCCGTTCCCGCCGAACACCAGCCTGCCCGCGCGCGGCGCGTGCGGGCCAGGGACGGCGAGGCGAAACGGGGCCTGACGCGGAAACGGACGCCGCAGGCACCCGAACCCAGCGAGATCCTGGACTCCCCCGGCCGCCCCCTGGACCCCGGGCTGCGCCGCGAGATGGAGACCCGGCTCGGGCACGACTTCACCCGGGTGCTCATCCACACCGACCGGGACGCCGCCACGCTGGCCGGGCTGCTCGGCGCCGATGCGGTCACCGTAGGCCAGGATGTGTTCTTTGCAGCAGGCACCTACCAGCCGTGGTCGGCCGACGGCCGACGGCTGCTCGCCCATGAGCTGCTACACACGGTGCAGGCACCGGACGCGCCCGGCGCCCTACGGGCGGGCAGAGACGCCGGCGTGGTGAGCCTGCCGCACGAGCCGCTGGAGCGCGAGGCCGAGGGCGAGGCCAGGCGCTCGGACGAGCCGCCCGGCGCGGAAATGGCTGACGAGGAGCCGGAGATGAGGACGCGGGCCCCGGCCGCCGCCAGCTGGCTGAGGTACGCCACCGTCACCGCCGAACAGCAACGGAACGAGCAGCTCGACCCGGCCACGCTGGTCGACCGGCTAGTCGCCGGGGTGCTGCGCAGCCTGCGCGGCGATCCCGAAGACTCATCGAAACGGGTCCGGCTCCAGCTCGCCAGGCTCGGGCACGAACTGCGCTCCTCGGTGCTCGACAAGCTGGAGGTCCGGCTTCCGTCCGAGGACCACCAGCAGGTTGTCCAGGTCGTTTCCGACCTGGAGCAGGACAGCGCGCCGCTGCAGGTGGACTCGGCCCCGGCGCCCGAGTCCGTGTCCGCGCCCGATCCCCAGGGCGAGCAGTCCGACCGCGACCAGGTCCGCGAGAGCGATACCGAGCAGGCACGGCAGCGTGACGCCGATGCCGGGCCCCAGCAGCAACAGGTGCGCGAGGAGCAGGAACAGGCCACCGCGCAGCAGTCCGAGCAGGCCGCCGAGTCCGGGAAGCGGCAACAAGACGAAACGGCGGCGGCGGAGCAGGAGAAGGCGGGCGCCCAGCAGGAGGCCGCCGACGAGGACAAGAAGGCCGCGCAGGACAAGCAGCGCCAGGCCGAGAAGGCGGGGCAGGAGAAGAAGGAGGCCACCGAAACCGAGGGCGCGGCGGAGGACCAGGCCAAGGCCAAGGGTGACAAGGAGCGCTCGGAACAGGACCAGGCCGGCCAGGAGCGCGAGGCCAAGCGCCCGGGAGGACCCGCGGGAACCCCGGCCCCGCGGCAGGGTCCCGTGGTGGGCGCCCAGCCGGTCGCCGCCGCTCCTGTCGCGGGCGCAGGCGGCACCCCGCCGGTCGACGCCGATCGGGTTGACGTGATCGCCGAGGCGCCGGAGGGGCCGCTGGCGCGGCACCGGCTCACCGCCAAACCAGGCAAGACCGACGAGCAGCAGCCGTCGGAGGTCCCGCCTGGTGAGCAGCCGGAGGGCCTGGACGCCGACCCGGCCGGCCAGGTCGCCGAGGCGGAGACGCCCGCGCCCGGCTTGCCAGAGCTCCCCGCACAGCGGCCGGTTCCGCCTGACGCCTACCTGCCCAAGCAGGACATGGACGTATCCGGGGTGCCCACCGCCGACGAGATCAGGCTCCCGGCCAGCGGCGAGCCCCCGCCCCCCGCCGCCGCGCCGTCCTTCCCCGCGCCGCCAGAACCCGAGATGCGCGAGGAACGCCCGGGCGAGCCAGACCCGGTGGAGACTCGGCTCCAGGAGCAGGACCGCCGCGAGGGCACAGCGATCGAGACGGCGCCGGGACAGGTGAGCCCGGACGCGGCGGAACAGGAGCCCGAGACCGCGCCCGAGACCGCTGGCGGCGGGCCCGGACCCGAACCTGCGGCGGGGACGGCCGTCGAGGCCGAGCCGACCGGCATGGCGGGGTCGACCGGCGCAGCCGCGGCCGGGGGCACTGCGGGCGCCGAAGCCGCGAGCGGCGGGGCGACAGCCGGCCCGGCAGAAGCAGGCGGTGCGGTACCCCAGGCGGCCGGCGCGGCAGAAGCGGGTGGTGCGGTACCCGAGTCGGCCGGGAGCACCGCTGGCGCGCCTGGTGCGGCCGTTGCGGACGGAGCCGTGCCCGGCGCTACCACTGGTGGGGCACCCGGGGATGCGTCCATGGAAGCCGGCGGCGGGGCCTGCGCGGGCGGCCCCGAGCCGGCGGCAGCGGCCGATCTGGGCAGCACGGGGGCCGGCGGCGGCGGAGCTCCCTCCGCGGCCGCTGAGGAGCCGCAGCCCGCCGAACCCGACGTGTCGCAGCAGGAACCGCAGACCGCACTGGCCACGGCAGGCCAGCAGCCCGCCACGGTGATGCTGACCACCCTGGGCGGCGTCGACGGTGCGGTGAGTCACAGCGTCGGCCAGGAGCGCGACCAGCTGGCCCAGTCCCCACCGCAGCTCGAGCGTCCGTCCGGCGCGCCGCAGACGCTACACGGCCCGCCCGCAGAGGCGGCGCCCGCGTCGTATGCCCCGGACAAGGTGGAAAAAGCCAGCCCGCAAGGCAAGGGCGAGCAGAAGAAGCCCGAGGGCAAGACGGTCGCTGGTGGTCCCACTCCCGCCGACCAGGTGCAGGCGCCCAAGGTCACCGGCGACCAGAGCGGCAACCTCACCGACGCCGACGTGCAGAACATCCAGCACGCCGTGGGCAGCGTGCCGACCACCGATCCGGTCCTCGACCAGGCCAGCGTCGGCGCTGCGCCGACGGTGGAGCTGTCGGGTGAGACCGACCCCGCGCTCACCGACCAGCAGCAGGCCAAGCTGCACGACAAGACCACGCAGATCCTCGGCGCCGGCCGGGACGACGCCGCGAGGCCGCTCGGCGAGGACCAGATCTATCCCGACGTCCCGTCCGAGGTCCTCAAGGCGCAGGTGCCCGCCGCCCAGCCCGCGGCCGCGGCCGGCACGGCACCGGCGCCCGCCGGGCCTGGCGGCGGGGCGGCGGCTGGCGCAGGCTCGGCTCCGGGCGGTCCCGACACGGCCGGTGACCAGGCGGTCTCGGCGGTCGCCCAGCAGGAGCGAGGGCCGCAGATCCAGGCCGCGGTCGGCGAGGGCCAGTCGAAAATGACCGCCGGCCAGCAAACCAGGCAACAGCAGGAGCAGCAGGCGCAGCAGGACCACCGCGCGCAGCTCGCGACCGCGGTCAAGGAACACACCGACCAGCAGACCGCCGAGCGGGCCACGGCGCGGGACCAGGCCCACGGCCAGCGTGCGGCATGGCAGGAAGAGCAGGGCAAGCTCGTCACGAGTGCAGGCATCGAGGCGGGTCAGCAGCATGACAAGGCGCGTGCCGACATCACACGGGAGAAAGCCGACACCGATCGCAAGGTCGGCGACCGCCAGCAGGAAGACAACAAGGCGATCGCGGACCAGCGCCGCAAGGCGGAGCAGGACGCGCGCAACGAACGGGACAAGAAGAAAGACTCGGACAGCTGGCTCGGCAAGCTCGCCTCGGTCATCAAGGACGCCTTCAACGCGCTGGTCAGCGCAGTCAAGGTGATCTTTGACGCGGCCCGCAAGGCCGTACAGGCGGTCATCGACAAGTTCAAGACCTTTGTCACCGGGCTGATCGACGCCGCGCGCAACGCCATCGTCGGCCTGATCAACGGACTGGCGGACGCGCTGATCGCAATCGGTGACAAGCTGCTCGCCGCGTTCCCGGGGCTGCGCGACAAGTTCCGCAGGCTGATCGAGAACGCCAGGGATTCGGCGATCCGCACCGTCAACAAGATCGCGGACAACCTGAAGTCGGCCGTCACCAAGCTGCTCGACCTGCTGGGCAAGGCGCTGACGGCGGTGCTTGACCTGTATGAGACGGTACTGCTGGCGGCGGTGAAGTACGTCAAGGACGTAGTCGGCGGCGTCATCAACTTCGTCAAGTCCGCGATCGCGGCGCTCGGCGAGTTCGCCGCGCTCATCAAGGACGTCGCGGCCGACCCTATCGGCTGGATCAAGAAACTCGGCGCCGCCGTCGTCGACGGCATCCGCAACTATCTGTGGGACGCCCTCAAGGCCGCGGTCAAGCAGTGGTTCGACGAGAAGGTCCAGGCTATCCTCGGGCTCGGCCGGCTGATCATCAACGTGCTCATCAAGGGCTGCATCTCCTTCGCCAAGATCGCGCGGATGGCCTGGGACGCGCTGATCAAGGCGCTGCCGATGATGCTGATCCAGATTCTGATCGAGCGCCTGGTCTCGCTGATCGTGCCGGCCGCCGGAGCGATCATGGCGATCGTCCAGGGCGTCATCGCCGCCTACAACACGATCAGCAAGATCATCGCGGCGATCAGCAAGTTCGTCGCGTTCCTCAAGGCCGTCAGGTCGGGACAGGGCGCACGGCCGTTCGCGACCGCCGTCGCCGCCGGGGCCGTCGCCCTGCTGGACTTCGTCGCCAACTTCTTGATGTCCAAGCTCGGGAACGCCGCCAAGGGCGTCGCGAGCAAGCTCAAGGGCATCGCGGACCGGATCCTGAAGTTCCTCGCCCGCGGCGCCTGGGCCGTGAAGAAGGGCATCGGCACCGCGTTCAACCTCGCCAAGCGCGGGGCGAAGGCCGCGGCCAGCGCTATCAAGAAAGGATTCCAAGCCGCGGTGCGCGCCGGGAAACGCGGCGCCCAGTGGCTGGCCAAGAAGGCCAAGAGCGCGGTGCAGGCGATCGGCCGCGGCGCCCGCGCGGTCGGCCGCAGGCTCGCGAAGACCAAGCTCGGCAAGTTCGTCGCCAACGTCGGCGCCAAGATCAAGGCGAAGTACCAGCAGGTCAAGGCCAAGCTCGCCCAGTGGCGCGACAAGTTAAAGAAGTGGCGCGAAGACCGCAAGAAGAACAAGCCCACTCCGGAGCAGCGCCTGGCGACGGCGGTCGAGCGCATCCGCCCCAGGCTTTCTTTCCTGCTGAAACGCGGTGTCCATGAAGTGACTCTGCGAGCGGCGCTCACCGCGATGCGCCTGTGGTACCGACTGACAGATATCCGGATTGAAGGAGCCAGGAACTTCACCGTCGAAGCAATCCTGAATCCTAATGAGCCCGTCGTCCTGGGCACGACGGTCGATATCGCCGGCGTTGCCGTTGAAGTCGACCGCTTGCTCCGGGCCCTCCGCAAGATGAGCGAGGAAATTGAAGCTTCTGGCGCGGCCGCAAATCTGAGCACAAGTTCAGCGCCAAAAGCACAAGAAGGGTGGGCTACGATACTGGGAAGAGGGCGACGCCAAGCGATCCGGGTTCAAGAAGGAGCACGCGGAGGTGAGGTTCAGGCAGCTCTCAGGAGGCGCCAACGGCACCCAAAGAAGAAGCTGGATATTATCAGGTACCTGCGTGAGGGCCTCAGTGATTTGAACGTGTTCAGGAAAGGGGGACGCCGGTCTGATATCAAGCCGGAGAACCGCTTGGTCGACGTCATCGACCCGGTCACGAAGAAGCGGAAACCTTTCGTCTCTTATAAAGAGTTCAAGACAATGCTCGGGCGAACCGGGCGCGGGCAGCAGATTGCGAGTGAGGCGATTTCGCTGCTGGGCGGCAGCCCGCCCACGGGCACTGACGCCACCCAGGTAGCAGAGTTGACCACCTGGGTTGTCCAGCAGGAGGGGCACCGGAACATCGCCGCTCTCGCAACACAGGCGATGGCGGTAGACCTGGCCCGGCAGGGCATGCCTATCCAAGAAGCCCTCGACTATGCTCCGATGGCGCCAGCAGATTCGGTCCAGCAGGCCAGGGAACTGCAAACCTACCTTAACGCGAGCCGTGTCCCCGGGATCTCAGGGAGACGGAAGGGCTTCACCGACGCTAACAGGCTGGCGTCCCGGGAGCTCGAGGTCGTGAGAGTCTGGGCGGAATCACTCAAGGATCTCAAGATCGCGGAGGGCGTTGACCCCAAGGAGCGAGAGCGGCAGCTGATCCTGGAAATCAGGAAGCGTATTCATGCGATATACAAGTTGCAGGTGGGCGAGATACCATCAAATAATGAATTTATCCGAATGCTAGAGAGCACCGATGTCACACTCTGACTACCCCTCGGTACGACTTATCTTGCGCCCGCCGCTGGGCGAGGAAGATGTCGAGCGATATGCCGGAAGCCAGCACTGGCGGAAAGAATATGATAGACGAGAGAGTAGCGCGGCGGGCACGCTACGAGAAGTCGCCTGGAGGGTCTCTACCGAAGTGATGCTGCACTACACGGTGGATGACGTCACGAACTGCCCATACATATTCTTCACGGCTCCCTGGCGCCAGATAGGCCGCGGGTTCATACGGCATGCCGAGCAGAACCTCAGGGTCTTCACGCACGATGACCTGCTGGCCGCGTTTGACGAATCCCATGGCTCCGAGGACCGCGCCAACGCGCTTCTCAGGCTGGCTCTCGGGTCGCCGAGAGAACTGGACGATGACTCCTTTGACCGAATTGTTTCCGCACTGCAGGACCAGGATGACAAGGTTCGCCGCGCAGCGGTTTACGCGACTTCTTACACACCTTCAGCGCTCTATCGCCCATATCTTCGCAGGATTGCCCAGCGAGATCCGGTCAAAGCGATAAGGAAGGACGCCAAAGAAATGCTGCTTGCATATGATGATGCCCTGATCGGTGAGCCATGACCGTCGGGTATGCGGATCTGCCGAGGGCGATCAGCTCGGGGCTGGTGCTCCTTGACCCGACGCTGGGCACGCCGCAGCGGATCATCATCATGCAGTTTAATCCGGATACGGTGACCCGCAGCCTGGCGCCGCAGGCGACGACCGGGGAGTCCGGGGACCGGTCCGAGGCGCTCCGCCTCATCGGGCCCGCGGTCGAGACCTGGAAGTTCGAGGCCGACATCGATGCCACCGACCAGTTCGACACGCCGTCGCCGGACGGCATCTATCCGCAGCTGGCCCTGCTCGAGCTGCTCATTCACCCGCCGACGGACCGGCTGCGGAACAACCAGACGCTGGCCGCGCTGGGCACGATCGAGATCGCCCCGGTGGAGACCCCGCTCACGCTGTGGGTCTGGGGCGGCAAGCGGGTCCTGCCGGTACGGCTGACCGAGCTCGGCATCACCGAGACCATGTTCGACCCGCAGCTCAACCCGATCCGGGCCACGGTCAGCATCGGCCTGCGGGTGCTCAACGTCAACGACCTGCCGACCGGTCACCGCGGCGGCGAGCTGTTCCTCGCCCACCTCGCCCAGAAGGAACAGCTGGCCGGCACCGTCTCCCCCGCGCGGCTGGCCTCCCTCGGCCTGACCGGACTGTGAACCGACAAGGAGAACACCATCATGACCGTGAATCTCCTGGACGCGATCCCGCAGCCGTCCCGTTACCCGCCGACGAGCCGCTACTACGGCACGGCCGTCAACACGTTCACCGCGCCAAACGGGACCCAGATCCCGTACCTCGCGCGCAGGCTGGTGCCGCAGCCAGACTCGTTCACCACCATCGCTCAGCACGTCATGGTCACGGGCGACCGGGCAGACCTGCTGGCGTTCCGGTTCCTCGGCGACGCCGGGCAGTGGTGGCAGATCGCCGACGCCAACCCGGTGCTCGACCCGCGTGACCTGACCACCACACCCGGCCTGCAGATCCGCATCACGCTGCCCCAGGGCATTCCCGGGGGCACCGCCGCCTGACCCGCCAAGACACGTTCGAGATCCACCCTGGGAGCGACGAATGGCCGACATCGCGCCGATCTACCTGACGCTGCTGATGGGACCGCTGATCCCGGTGCCAGTGCCGGTTCAGGTGACCGACGCGCTGCTCAGCGCCCAGGTGACGGTGACGGCGGGCCAGCGCAGCGGCTTCCAGCTCGGATTCGACCTGGCCAAGACCGACCTGATCAACACGGTGCTGCTGCCGACCGGGTTCTTCGACCCGCAGATCCGGGTGATCATCATCGCCACCGTCAGCGGGGTGCCGACGGTGCTGATGGACGGCGTCATCATCCGGCAGGAGATCGCGGTCTCCAACGCCTCCGGGCAGTCCACCCTCACGGTCACCGGCGAGGATCTCACCGTCCTGATGGACCTCGAGGAAAAGCCGGGCATCCCGTTCCCGGCGCTGCCCGCCGCGGCCAGGGTCGCGGCGATCATCGCCACCTACGCGCAGTACGGCATCGTCCCCCTGGTCATCCCCGAGCTCTTCCCCGACGTCACCCTGCCCACGCAGCGTATCGACTTCCAGAAGGGCACCGACCTCGGTTACCTCAACCAGCTCGCGAAGGCGAACGGATACGTCTTCTACCTTGACCCGGGCCCGCTACCGGGGATGAACCGCGCCTACTGGGGCCCGGAGATACGTATCGGCATCCCGCAGCCGGCCCTCACCGTGAACTCCGACGCGCTCTCCAACGTGGAGCAGCTCACGTTCAGCTACGACGGCACCGCCCGCGAGCAGCCCACGGTGCGAATCCAGATCCCCTTGACCAAATTGTCCATCGAAATCCCCGTGCCCGAGATAAGCGTGCTGCGGCCACCGCTCGCGCTCAGGCCCGCCATGCCGCTCAAGAAGACCGTCCTGCCCGACACGGCGAAGCAGGACCCGGCCCAGGCCGCCGCCCAGGCCCTCGCCGCGGCCGCGCAGTCCGCTGACGCGATCACCGGCTCGGGCCAGCTCGACGTGCTGCGCTACGGCCAGGTGCTGCGGCCCCGCGAGCTGGTCGGGGTGCGCGGCGCCGGTCTCGCCTACGACGGCCTGTTCTACGTCAAGAGCGTCACGCACAACCTCAAGCGCGGTGCCTACACCCAGAACTTCACCCTCGCCCGCGAGGGCCTGATCTCGCTGACCCCCGTCGTCGTTCCCTGACCGCCAACTGGAAGGAGCCGCTCATGGCCGAACCGGACAAGTACCTGGGCAAATACCGCGGCACCGTCATCACCAACGTCGACCCCATGCAGATGGGGCGCATCCAGGCGCAGGTGCCCGACGTGCTCGGCGACACGCCGTCTTCCTGGGCGATGCCGGCGATGTCGGTGGCCGGCCCCCAGATGGGCCAGTACGTCATCCCTCCGGCCGGCGCGGGGGTATGGATCGAGTTCGAGCAAGGGGACAAGAGCTACCCGATCTGGTCCGGCTGCTGGTGGGGTTCCACCACTGAGATACCGGCGCTGGCCTTGGCCGGATTGCCGACCCAGCCGAACATCGTGCTGCAGACCCAGGGTCAGTGCACCCTCGTGCTGTCCGACCTCCCCGGCGGCCCTGGCATCACGCTCCGGACCGCCACCGGCGCGATGCTCGTGATCAACGAGGAGGGGATCCTGATCAGCAACGGCCAGGGGGCAACGATCTCGCTCGCCGGGCCGACAGTAACCGTCAACGAGGGAGCCCTCACCGTGACCTGAGGGCGCAAGGGAGAGTCATGCCGGGAAACCTGATGCACGTCAACGCGACGGTGACCTGCCCGCACGGTGGCCTGGCCACCGTCGTGCCGGCGCAGTCGCGTGTCCTGGTGTCCGGCCAGCCGGTCGCCACCGTCGCCAGCCTCTACACGGTCGCCGGATGCGTCTTCACGGTAGGCACGAAGCCCCAGCCCTGCGTGACCGTCCGCTGGCTGTCACCTTCCGCCCGCATCCAGGCCCTCGGATCCCCGGTGCTGCTCGCCGTCCCGCCCGGGATCTGCCAGAGCGCCGAGCAGATCCCGCAGGGCCCGGCGCTCGTCAGCGTCGTCCAGACGAGGGCGGTGGGAGAATGACCGGGCCGGCGCGGACCGACATCGCCTTCCCGTTCCGTATCGACGGCCGGGGGCGGACCGCGAGCACCGACTATGACAGCCACATCCGCGACATGATCGAGTTGCTGCTGTTCACCAGCCCGGGCGAGCGCGTGATGCGGCCCGACTTCGGCTGCGGCCTGCTCGACCTCGCCTTCGAACCCAACAGCCCGGAGCTCGCCGCCTCGCTGCAGATCTCGATCCAGGCCGCGCTGCAGCGCTGGCTCGGCGACGTGATCACCATCTCCTCCCTGGATGCTGTCAGCGAGGACGACATCCTGCAGATCACGCTCGGCTACTCCGTACGTGCCACGGGGACCCAGGCAACCCAGGTCTTCACCGGGGGCGGTGCCGGATGAACGGGACAGGAAGCATTCCCCCGCAGCTCTGCCAGACCGAACTGCGACGGGCCCGGGTGCGGGCCGAGCGGCGCGGCGGTATCGACGCGGTCGAACCGAGACACGACGGCCTCACCCTCACCGTCACCTTCCTGGGCAAGGCACCGGACGGCATCGGCCCGGGCAACATCCGCATCGACGGAGGTCGGCGGATCACCGGCATCAAGGTGCTCGACGTCAACCTCGACCGGGAAGCCGACCCCGAACTCGACGACCGGATGCGCGTCACCGTCGACCGGGCGGGAGACACGTCCACCTACACCCTCTGTGTGGTCCAGGCCGGCCCGTACGGCCAGCCGGGCAGCGTGCCCTACCCCGGCTTCGACCCGCGCTACTCGTGCGCCGCCTTCACGTTCATGGCCGCCTGCCCTACCGACTTCGACTGCGCCGCGGCGCCGCCCTGCCCCCAGGCCGTCAGCCCGGGCCCGGTCATCAACTACCTCGCCAAGGACTACGACTCCCTCCGGCAACTGCTGCTGGACCGGATGTCGCTGACCGTGCCGGACTGGACCGAACGGCACGTACCTGACCTCGAGGTCGCCCTTGTCGAGGTGCTGGCCTACGTCGGCGACCAGCTCAGCTACCAGCAGGACTCCGTGGCCACCGAGGCGTATCTGGACACCGCCCGGATGCGGGTCTCGGTGCGGCGGCACGTGCGGCTGGTGGACTACGCCATGCACGACGGTTGCAACGCCCGCTCGTTCGTCATCATGGCCGTGTCACAAACGGTCACCCTGACCGCGGGCCAGTACCGGTTCGCCGCCATCGACGTCAGCCAGCTGCCACCGCAGGACCAGCCCCAGCTTGGCCGGGTCATCTCCGATGACCAGCTCGGGCACCTCCCGGCGGGCATCACGCCCGAGGTCTTCGAACCGCTCACCGCCGGCGACGTGTCCCTGCTCCCGGCGCACAACCAGATCAGCTTCTGGACGTGGGGCGACGAGGATTGCTGCCTGCCCGCCGGAGCGACCGCGGCCACGCTGCGCGACGCGTGGGTCGCGAGCACGGCCGGCCAGGAAACCGCTGGGACCGGACCTGGGCAGGGCCGCGCTCTCGCGCTCGCGCCCGGCGACATCCTGATCATCGAGGAAGTGACCGGCCCGCGCACCGGCGCTCCGGCGGACGCCGACCCCAGCCACCGGCAGGCCGTCCGGCTCACCTCGGTCACGCCCGCCGTCGACGAACTCTACGATCAGCCGGTGCTGGAGGTGACCTGGGGCGACCAGGACGCCCTGACGTTCCAGGCGTGCCTGTCTGCGCACGGCGGCCCCGACTGCCAGCTGATCACCGACGTGAGCGTGGCCCGCGGGAACGTGATCCTCGTCGACCACGGCCGGTCCATCACGTTCTGCGGCTCCGAGCCGGAAACCATCGCGGTGCCGCCGGCCGACGTCACCGTCCCGCCCTGCCGCCCGCCGGTGTCCGGCTGCCCGGACCGCCCAGACGAGAGCCCGGCCGTCGCCCTGATCCATGATCTGCTGAACAAGGCCAGAGCCGGGCAGCCGGTGACCGCCGATGAGCTCGCTCAGCTCGGCGCGCTCACCGGTGCCGCGGCGCTGGCCCGGGCGGCCCTGACCGCCGACGCGCCCGCGCCCCAGCAGGCGGCCGAACTCGAGGCCCTGCTCGCCCAGCTGAGCTACCCCCCGGTACCCACGCGTTTCCGGCCGGTCCTGAGCCACGCACCGGTCACCCAGCTCGCCCCGTACCCGGATCCGGCGCTGGTGTCCGCCGCGCAGGCAGCGATCATCGCGGGCATCGCCGACCAGGCCCGCGCGCGGCTGGAGCAGCTCTGGCAGGCGGTCCGCGACGGGCACGCCCTTACCGCCGGGGAAGCGGCCGAGCTCGCCGTTATCTTCGGCCAGGGCGCGCTGGACCAGGCAGGCCTGGCCGGGAACGCCGAAGCCGCCCTGCGCGAGCTGCTCGCCCGGTTCGACCGGCTGCTGGCGGTCAAGCTGGCCCGGCTCGCCGCGCTTGCCGCGCGCGCCGCGGCCGGAGCCGAGCTGGGCGGGGACACGGTGTGGGAGATCCAGAACACCTGGGGCGACGCATACGCCGCGGGGCTGGATCCGGCCGGCCCGGTGCTGGCCGGCCCGGCCGTGGCCGTGCTGGCCCAGAACCCGCGGGCCGCGTTGCCCGCTGCCCAGGCCGAGGGGTACGTCATGGCCCCCTCCGGGGACCCGGCGGGAGGCTGGCAACAGGCCGGGACCTGGCTGCCGCGCCGCGACCTGCTCGCCGCCGGGCCGCGGGACCTGTTCTACGTGGGAGAGACCGGGGACGACGGGCGGCTCGCGCTGCGGTTCGGCGACGGCACGCACGGCGCGCCCCCGCCGGCCGGCGGCCAGCTCAGGGTGTCCTACCGGGTCGGCAACGGCAGCGCGGGCAATGTCGGCGCGGAAGCCATCGACCATTTGGTGCTCTGCGATACTGCGGCGGCGCAAGGTGTCGAGTTGGTCCGCAACCCGCTGGCTGCGGTCGGCGGGACCGACCCCGAACCGCTGAGCGACGTCCGCCAGCTGGCACCGCTCGCCCCGCACCGCACACTGCTCCGCGCGATCACCGCCGACGATTACGCCGCCTTCGCCGGGCAGATCAACGGCGTCGCCCGGGCCGCGGCGGACATCCGCTGGACCGGCAGCGGCGAGGAAGTCCACGTGGCGATCGAACCGGTCGGCGGTGATGTGCCCAGCGACGCGCTCATCACCTCGGTGACGCACGCGCTGGAACCCTACCGCCGCATCGGCCACGGCCTGGTCGTCGTCCCCGCGGACCTGGTCCCGCTCGACATCCAGCTGAGCGTGTGCGTCGATCCGGGCTATCAGCGCGGCCACGTCCTCGACGCGATCCTCGCGGCGCTCGGCACCGGAACGGCGCCCGGCGGCACCCCGGCGTTCTTCAACCCCGCGACGCTCGGCTTCGGCGACCCGATCCGGGTGAGCCGCCTGGTCGCGGTGGTCACCGCTATCCCGGGCGTGGTAAGCGCGCGGGTGACGCGGCTGCGGCGGCTGTTCGGGCCGGACGACGGCCAGCTCGCGGCCGGACTGCTCCGGCTCGGCCCGCGCGAGATCGCCCAGTGCGACAACGACCCCGACCGGCCCGAGAACGGCCGGCTCTCCATTGTGCTCGGAGGTGGCCGATGACGTCGTGCGGCTGTGGTTGCTGCGCCGGTACCGAGGTGGAGACACCGGTCTCGGTGACCAACCCGCCCGGTCTGCCCGCCATCACCTACCGGGTAGGCGACTACGGCGGGTTCCTGTCCTCGATGCGTGCCCGGCTGTCCAGCCCCGCGTACCCGGCGCTCAGCGCGTTCACGGTCCGCGACACCGGCGACCCGGCGGTCGCGCTGCTCGACGGCTGGGCGGTGGTGGCCGACATCCTCACCTTCTACACCGAACGGCTGGCGAACGAGGGGTATCTGCGCACCGCGACCCAGGATCAGTCGCTCCGCCTGCTCGGCCGGCTGGTCGGCTATGCCCAGCGGCCCGGCGTGGCATCCGACACGTACTTGTCGTACACGCTCGACAAGGACCCGTCCGGGCAGGACACCACGGTCACCATCAGCAGCGGCACGCGCGCCCAGAGCATCCCGGCGCCCGGGCAGGACGCCCAGTCGTTCGAGTCCTCCGACGACCTGCTCGCCCGCTGGTCCTGGAACGACCTCCAGGTCAGGATGCGCCAGCCCGTCCAGATCACCTCCGGCGGGCTTTCCGGACTGTCCCAGGTCAGCCTGTCAGGAACCGGTACGGGCCTGAAACCCGGCAACCGCCTGCTGTTCGTCTTCGGCGATGCGCCAGGCAGCCAGGCTCTCTTCGTCGCCTCCCATGTCACCGCCGACCAGACGGCGAACGTCACCGTGGTCAGCCAGGTGACGTCGGCTGGCGGCGCAGCGGTGCAGGCTCGGGCGAATCCGGCCGGCGAAGGAGTCACCCGCAGGATCATCGACCCGGCCCTCACCGCCCTGGCCACGGTGATCGGCTCCCTCCGCGTGCCGCCCAGCAGCCCGCCGGCCAGCTCGGCCGACCTCATCCGTGATCCGGCCAAGCTGTACGCGCCCGGTTCGGACACCGGGCCGAAGCTGCTCGCCGCGCTCGACCCGCGGATCTCCGGCACGCTCTACGCGGCGTGGGGGAAGGCCGACATCACCCAGCCGCAGGCCACCCACGAGGTGCAGGCGCTGCGGGTGACGGCGAGCCCGTTCGGCGCGACCGCGCCGCTGCAGCCGCGGTTCGACGCGGCGGGACATCCGATAGCCGGCGCCGAGTGGCCGCTGGCAGGCGGCCAGGACCTCGACGTCGAGGTGGATTACGACCAGGCAACCGGGACCACGCCGACGGCGGCTACCTTCACCCTAACCTCAGTTGACGAGCTGGTGACCGTGACATTTACCGCCGGTCAGACGACATTCGATCACGCCATTGGCCCCGGCCACGTACACATCACCGTCGTCCCTTCAGACCAGCCCTCGCCCGGGGTGACGTTCGTCTTCACCGGCGGCGGCATCCCCAACCGGACCATGACCGTCGCCAGCCCCGCGACAGGCACCAGCCCAGTGGCCATCACGGTCCAGGACGGCGGTGACCCGCTGCATCTGTCCCTTGAACCCATGACGGGCTCCAACCCCACCGTCCAGGCAGGAGTGCAGGGTGGCCTGCACGTGACGGCCACCCGGGAAATCGCCGACGACGAGACCAGCCCGGCGGTCCGGGTAGACCTCTATACCGCACCCGACCTGGCGCTCGATGCCGTCTATGACGGGATCGCGCCGGGCATGTGGGTGGCGATCGAACGGCCGCGCAAGGGTTCGCAGGACCCGGACGGCATCCCGGGCGATCCCGGCCTCGCGCTAGTGGTCACCCGGGTGAAAACCGCGCGGGTCATCTCCCGCGCCGACTACGGCATCACCGGCAAGGTCACCTCGCTCGCCCTGGAGGACCCCTGGCTGGACGAGCAGGACACGATGCTGTCCAGCATCCGCGATGCCACCGTGTACACCGGGGGCGTCCCGCTCCAGCTCGCGACCGAGCCGGTCACCGACGACATAAGCGGCGACACGATCGAGCTCGCGCAGGTGTACGAGGGGCTCACCCCGGGACGGTGGGTCGTGGTCGCCGGCGAGCGCACCGACATCCCCGCGACCACCGGCGCGGCCGCCGGGGTGCCGGGCGCCGAGCTGTCCATGATCGCGGCGGTCACGCAGACGGTGGATCCCAGCCTGCCCGGAGACACCGTGCACACGGTGATCACGCTGGCCGTCAAGCTCGCCTACAGCTACCGGCGCGCCACCGTCCACGTGTACGCGAACGTCGTGCACGCGACCCAGGGAGCGACCAGATACGAGGCCATCGGCAGCGGCGACGCCAGCCAGGCCGGCCTGACATTCGCGCTGTTCCAGAGCCCGCTGACCTGGCTCGCCGCGGCCAACCCGCTGGGTGCTGCCAGCACGCTCGAGGTCCGGGTGGACGGGGTGCTCTGGCAGGAGGTGGACAGTTTCGCCGACGCCGGTCCCAGCGACAACGTGTACGTCACGTCGGTCGGCGACGACGGCCGGGTCCGGGTGACCTTCGGCGACGGCGTGCATGGCGCGCGGCTGCCCACCGGCCAAGAGAACGTGCGGGCGCACTACCGGGTCGGCCTAGGCTCGGCGGGCAACGTCGCCGCGGGCCAGGTCAGCCAGCTCACCACCCGGCCGCTCGGCGTATCCGGGGTGAACAACCCCCTGCCCGCGGTCGGCGGCGCCGATCCGGACGACGCGACCCAGGCGCGGCGCGGCATCCCGCTGTCCCTCACCGCGCTTGACCGGCTGGTCGGCGTGACCGACTACGAGAACTTCGCCCGCGCCCGCGCGGGCATCGGGCGGGCGAGCGCCCAGCGGCTGTACGACGGGATGCGCGAAGTCGTACACGTCTCCGTGGCCGGGGCAGGAGACATCCCGCTAACAAACGACTCCGACATCGTCCTCGACCTGCAGGCGGCGCTCGTCGCCTACGGCGATCCGCAGCTTCCCGTCGCCGTCGCCGTCCGCCAGGCGAAGCTGCTGGTAATCGCGGCCAGGGTGCGGGTGGATGCGCTTCACACCTGGGAGCTGGTGGAGCCGCAGGTCCAGGCCGCCCTGACCGGCCGGCTCGGGTTCAGCGCCCGTGAGCTCGGGCAGCCGGCCTACCTGTCCGAGGTGATCGCCACCGTCCAGGCCGTGCCCGGCGTGGACTACGTGGACGTCACCACCTTCGCCTACGTCGCCGACAGCGAGACCCCGGCCGAGCTGCAGGACCTAGCGGCTGCGCTCACGGCGCCCGCGGACGTGATACCGGCACTGCCGGCCCGTTTCGACGTGACGCGCTATACGGTGACCAATTCCCACGGCGAGACGTTGACCAGTATCGCCGCGGCTAACGGCATCACGGTCGCGGAGCTGCTGGCGCTGAACCCGGACCTGACCGGGGTCACGACGGTTGACGAGAACCGATCGGTCGTGGTCTTCCGCGGCATCCGGCCCGCTCAGCTCGTCATCCTCTCGCCGGACGTGCCGGAAACGCTGATCCTCACGGAGGCGCCCTCATGACCCGCGACCCCGACCGGCTGTTCGGCCTTCTCCCGCGGTACATCCAGCGGCGGGACGCGGAGACCGGCGGGCCGCTGCAAGCGCTGCTCGCGGTGATCGCCGAACAGGCCGACATCATCGGATCCGACCTCGAACAGCTGTACGACAACTGGTTCATCGAAACCTGCGCCGACTGGGCCGTCCCCTACATCGGTGACCTGGTCGGATACCAGATACTGCGCGGATACGCTGAGGCGGCAGCGGCCGGCGGCCCCGCCGCAGCTGCCCTCGCCGCCCAGCTCGCCCCGCGCCGGGATGTCGCCGACACGATCACCAACCACCGCCGCAAGGGCACCCTCGCGCTGCTCCAGGACCTGTCCGCCGACGTGGCCGGCTGGCCGGCCCGCGCGGTGGAGTTCGACCGGCTGCTGGCGCGGACGCAACCGGTGCGGCTGTACTCCGGCGATGCCGCCGCCATCGCCCGCCGGCTGCGGACCGCCGGCGGCAGGCTGGCTAACCTCAGGCAAGGAGCCGCGCTGGACCTGCTGGACTCGCCGTTCGACGAGATAGCCCGGACCGCCGAAGCTCCGCGCATCACGTCCGCCCGACGCCAGGGCCGGTACGGGCCGCCCGCGGTCGGCCTGTTCGTGTGGCGGCTCAAGCCCTACTCGATCAGCCGCGCACCCGCGTACTGCATCGACCGGGCGCGCAACCAGTTCACGTTCTCCATACTCGGCAACGACGCTCCGCTCGTGGTCAAGCCGCTGGATCTGCCCGTGTCGGGCCGGGCGGGGTCCTCCACCGGACACATCACGGAGCAAATCGCGTCCATCGGAAACGTGCCGGCCTTTATCTCGCGCCGGATCCTGGCTGACCGGCTTGCTGACTTCTACGGCCCGGCAAAGAGCTTGGCGATCTGGCGCGACGACCAAACCGATCCCATTCCGCTCGCCGACGTTGTCGTGGCCGACCTTACCGGCTGGACGTACCGCCCCCGCCGCCACCAGGTGGTGGTGGACCCGGAACTCGGCAGGATCGCGTTCGGCGCCCGGCACGCGCCGGAGCTCGGGGTCTGGGTCAGCTATCAGTACGCGTTCAGCGACGACATGGGCGGCGGCGAGTACCCGCGCCCGGCCGCCGCCAACCCGGCGGCCAAGGTCTACCTGGTCGGTCCCGGCCATCAGTTCCAGCGGATCAACCAGGCTTACGAGCAGTGGAAGCAGGACAACGCGACCGGCGGCCAGCCGGAAGCGGTCATCGAGATCACGCACAGCGGTGCCTATCAGGAACAGATCGAGTTTGCCGTGGCCCCGGGCGAACGGCTGGAACTGCGCGCGGCCGACGGCACTCGCCCCGTGCTGCGGCTGCTCGACTGGTACAGCAACCGGCCGGACGCGTTGCAGATACGCGGCATCGAGCCATCCGGCTCGGATGATGCCCAGGACGGCGGTACAAGCGGCGGACCTCCGATTCCGCTGGGACGGGTGGTGCTCGACGGGCTGCTGATCACTGGCCGCGGGATCAATGTGACGGGCCCGGTCGGTTCGGTTGTCATCCGGCACTGCACGCTGGTGCCCGGCTGGTCGCTGGAATCCCGCTGCCAGCCGGCCCACCCCGAGGAACCCAGCGTCGTGCTGGAGCGCACGGCCGCTTGCCTGGAGATCTCACGCAGCATCCTGGGCACCATCCTGGTCATTGCCGACGAGGCCGGCGCGGACCCAGTGCCGGTGTATATCAGCGACAGCATCCTGGACGCCACCGCGCCAGACCAGCAGGCCCTGTCCGGACCTGACTGCGAATTCGGCTACGTGACGCTGCACGCCTGCCGCACGACGGTGATCGGCGAGGTGCACGCGCACGCGATCCAGATCGCGGACAGCTGCATCTTCGACGGATGCGTGCGGGTGGCCAGGCGCGGCGCCGGGTGCGTGCGGTTCTGCTATGTCCCACCCGGGTCGCGTACCCCGCGCCGCTACCACTGTCAGCCGGACCAGGCCTGGGCCGATCTTCGCGACCAAGCCGAACGAGGCTTGATCGACATCGCTGACCTGCCCGCGCTGCGCGCGCTCGCCGCGACGCGAATCCGTCCCGAGTTCACCAGCGTCCGCTACGGCACGCCTGCGTACGGGCAGCTAGCGACGGGATGCGCCACCGAGATCACGCGCGGCGCGGATGACGGCTCCGAACTCGGGGCGTTCCATGACCTGTTCCAGCCGCAGCGCGAGGACAACCTCAGCGAGCGGCTCGCCGAATTCTCGCCCGCCGCCACAGACGCCGGGATCATCTACGTCACATAGGAGGATCGATGCTTGGCGACTTCTCGAAGCTGACCTTCCGGCCGGACAAGGGCTATTCCGCGGTGCTCACCCAGCAGGGCCGGGTCCAGCTCGACGCGGACATCAACGAGCAGGTAGCGATCCAGGCATACCTCGAGCGCAGGCTGGCCGCGGACCTGATCGGCCGGCACGCCGGACCCGTCGGCGGCGACCCGGCCACGAAAGGCAACATCCCAGCCTTCGGAATCTTCTACAACGGCCAGGGCACTGTGCCCGCCAACCTCACCATCGGCGCCGGACGCTACTACGTTGACGGCATCATGACCAGCGCCACCAAGCCGGTCCCGCTTGACCCGGTTCCGTCGGGCTCGTCGAGCTCGTCGGTGTCGGGCGCTCAGGCCAACGGCTGGACGTACTGGACGCAGCCCTACGCGTACCTGGACCAGACGAACGACGCCGACCGGCTGCCGACCAAGCTCCCCTTCCTGGTCTACCTCAAGGTCTATGAGAGGTTCATTACCGCCGTGGAAGACCCCGACATCCTGGAGACCGCGCTCGGCGCGACCCTGCTGGACACCTGCGGCCGGGTAAAAGTGATATGGCAGGTGCTGCCGATCAGGGAAGGCGACGGATTCAAGCAACCCAAGGAGATCACTGCCGACAACTTGCGGGGCGCGTTTGACCACTGGGCCGATGCCCGCAATGAGCCGGCCGCCTGGCTCGCCGCCCAGACCGCGCCGCCGCAGGCCCAGGACGACCCGTGCATCATCGCTCCGAACGCACAGTACCGCGGCCCGGAGAACCAGCTCTACCGCGTCGAGGTGCACCGGGCCGGTACAGCAGGAACGGACCCCAAGAACTCGGCCACGTTCAAGTGGTCGCGCGACAACGGGTCGGTGATCTTCCCGGTCAGCACCATCGAAGGAACCTGGGTGACGCTGGCCGCCCTCGGCCGCGACGACAAGATGGACCTCAACGTCCAGGACTGGGTCGAGGTCGTCGACGACGCCTATCTGGCCCACGGAAGCGCCGACCCGCTGCTTCAGGTGGCCGAGGTCGACGTGGCCGGCCGCCGGGTCCGGCTCTCCGCCGAACCTGACCCCGCCGTGGGCCGGATCGCCGCGCGCCACCCTTACCTGCGTCGCTGGGACCAGCAGGCTCCCACCGGCAGCGGCGCCCCCCAGCTGTGGGACGGCGCTCTCCAGATCACCGAAGGCGCCTGGACCGACCTAGAAGACGGAGTGCAGGTCTGGTTCAAGTCCGGCGGGGCCTACCGCACCGGCGACTACTGGCTCATCCCCGCGCGTACCTTCACCGGAGACGTAGAGTGGCCGCGCGACGCGAATCAAACGCCGTTGCTCAGCCCGCCGGCGGGCGTCGCATACCACTACGCGCCACTCGCGTGGATCTTCGGGGGAGGACAAGCCATCGATCTTCGGGAACAGTTCAAAACGCTCGCCGAGCCGGTCCCATGACGGCATCGGCCCGGCGTTGCCGACCGCGGAAGAGCATCTGCGCGCTATCGAGAAGAACCGGGTTAAGTTGTCGTGGCGGTGTCTGCGTATGCCCGGGTCTAGCGTGAGACCTCGTATGCGCCGCCAGCTGGCGCGCAGCACCTGCTGCAGCCGCACCTGCCAGGCCCCCTCCAGCGCCTTCTCGGTGCCGACGTCACCGTCACGGCGCGCCACCAGCACCTGCTCTCGCAGCTCATCCAGCTCGGCCCCGATGCCGTCGTCCTCCCGCCGCGGGTACACCCGGCGCCACGAGCAAGTGACCGCATCACGGACCTGCTGCCAGGCGTCGGTGGCGATCGCCCCGACCAGCGCTGTGGGGTCGGTGACGGTCTGGACCGCATCACGCAGCCGGTCCGCAATGGATGCGACCCGGTCGGCTTCGGCGCGCAGCGACCCCAGCCGCGACAGACACGCCGGAGGAGAAAGCCGGCCCGTCACCCTCCGTCGCAGACGCTACTTCCCGGCCCACAGATAAGATATCGGCATAACGGCAAGACCCGGCGGCGCGTGATCGCCACACAGCGCCCGTAACCTCCGTGGTGTTACGACACGCCACCGATAGGTGATCGGATTCGAGCTCCGGAGGCGGCGGCTCACCCGGCCTGTTATGTGGAATTCCACATAAGCGCCATTAGGCGGACGGCTGGGTTATGCGCCCTGCCGTGGCGTGTCCGCTGGTAGGGGCGGCGGAGCTCGTGTTGTTGTCCGCATAATCTCGGTGCGCCGGCGTCAACGCCCCAGCGAGTCGAGCCAGCCGATCAGGGACGAGTCCAAGGTCCAGTCCGGCAAGGCGTCTGGGGTGAGTGGCTCGTAGGCGCTTTCGATCGCTTTGCGTTTGGTCTCCGCGTCTGCGCGGGCGTAGATCTCGGTGGTGGACACATCGGCGTGGCCGAGCAGATCACGGATGTAGATCAGGTTGACTCCGGCCTGGATCAGGTGCATGGCCCGGGTCCGCCGGAGCGTGTGGGGGTGACCGGAAGGCCGGGAGCCCAGCCGGGGTCGCGCGCCCGGACGGCCTGGCCGTAGCACTATGAAGTGGCCCCACTGTTCTTCTCTGATTTGGCCCCACCGGGGGTGATCGCGGCGGGGCGGTAACACTCTGATTTGGCCCCACCTGAGGGCTGCCGGGCGGCGACACGCCG
>Ga0335078_10000851_pt1 | contig 46790 bp, 39 predicted proteins | sample Lox_Sample_32_FD_206711 | JGI IMG/M metagenome (GOLD analysis project Ga0335078, IMG submission 206711) | Soil microbial communities from Loxahatchee National Wildlife Refuge, Florida, United States - Lox_Sample_3.2 | ecosystem: Environmental > Terrestrial > Soil > Wetlands | place: USA... | reverse complement strand
CGGCTGATCGCCATCAACTCGGCGCGCGTCCCGGCCGGGCACTCTAAAGGAGAAGCATGTCTAGGCATCTCCCCCATATCTTAATACAGTAATTAACTATTGCAACTAAGCACTAGGTGGCCTTCGACTTCAAGAGAGAGAGCGCCTGATTCAACTGTTCGTCGCCGTTGGAAGGCGGCAGGGGCTCGTTGTCATCCTCGGGGCCGACGACGACGACCGTAGGCGTAACGGCATCGTCCTCGATCTTTTTGCCGTGGGGATCCTCATATTTGGCGACGGTGAGCATGAGCGCACCGCCCTCGGGCAGGTCGATGGTCTTTTGCACCGATCCCTCGCCGAAGGTGCGCTCGCCGACGACATCGCCGCGCTTGAGGCCTTCAATGGCGGCGGCAGTGAGCTCGGGCGCGCCATAGGTGCCGCGATTGACGAGCACGGCCACTGGCGCGTCGGTGAGGCACTGCGCCGGATCGGCAGTGAAAGTTTGCACCGGGAACTTCTGGCCTTCGAGAGAGGCCAGCGTTCCCTGCTTGAGGAAGAAGTTTGCCAGGCGCAATCCCTGCTTGGGATCGTTGCCGGTCGTATCGCGAAGGTCGAGGAGAATCTTGCGGCCCTTGCCGGCGCCTTTGATACGGGCGGCGAGATCGTCGACACGCGTGGCAGTTAACACGCCGGGCTTGAGGTAAAGGATAGTCGCGTTCTCGTAGAACTGCTCGCCCAGCCCGGGCGCGCCCAGAGCAGCGCGAGTGAGGGTGATCTTGTCAGGATCGGGCTTGAAAGGGCGGACCACGGAAATAGTAACCGTAGTGCCGGGCTTGCCGTCGAACATAAACCGCACGAGGGCTAGAGGGATATCGTGCGTGGACTGGCCGTCGATGAGATCGATGACGTCGCCGTCGCGGAGATGCGCCTGATCGGCGGGCGAGCCGGGCAGCACGTTGACAATAGTGGCGTAGCCGAAGCGTTTGGAAACAGTGAGGCCCACCTGCGCATTGTCGGTGGCGGGACGGTCCTTGTAGACCTTGTACTCGGCAGCGGTCAGGTAGCTGGAGTCGGGATCGAGCGAGTCGAGCAGGCCGTGAAGAGCGCCGTTGGTGACCTCGGGGATGTTGGGATCGGTCACGTAGTAGTTCTGAATTTTGCGCAGAACTTCGGCGTAGACGCGCATCTGGCGGTAGGCGGCATCCTGGTCGTCGCTGGCGTGCACGCCTAACCAGCCGATCCTGTCTACGACAAAGCCCAGGCCAAGCGTAGCGAGAATCACTAGAGATATTGCAAGAACGAAATGCCGGAAGAGTCGGGACACACACACCACCTGCACGGCCGCAATGGGGAATACGAGCCGCGCACTACCTTATAGACGTAATGATAGCGCAAGGGGTGCGAAAAGACAGGAAATAAGGGGCTGAGGGGCAGGGCAAGCGCACCATGCCTTTTCCAGTGTGAATTCGACGGTAATTGGCTGGTTGGCCTGGCCGCTGTATCCGTGGCGGACGATGTTGGAGAGGGCTTCTTCGAGGCAAAGCTGAATGGCGAACAGTGATTCGGCCGAGATGGTGTAACGGTGGGCGAGCGCCTCCACCCAAGGCCAGACCGACGCCAAGTCCTCCAGTTGGCTTTTGAGGGTCAGCCGAAAGTCAAACGAGGATGGATTGGTTGCAAGCATAGCCGCCAGGGAACAAACCCCAACTTACCGGAGCGTGGCGACGGCGGCGTCAAGATCCGTGTGGATCGGGAGCAGGGAGTCAATGCCGCTGATCTTTAGGACGATCCGACCATCTTGGTGGGCGCAAAAACAACCACCTTGCCGCCACGGCTGCGCACGGCCATTGGCGATTGCGAGTTACGACCCACGAATCGCCAATGGCCGATGCGCAACGCTACAACTCACGAAACACAAACCACGATTTTTGCGCACATGTGCAGAAAATGCCGTAGGATGGGTGCGGCTTCAATTTCATGTGAACGCGCACGCCAGAGCTTCCGGCGGCAGCCGGGCGGTACGTCCCCGCCGAAGGAGAGCCCTGATTGCGCTTGCGGCGGCAGTCGTGGCGGTTTTGGGTCTGGCGGGAATGGCCGGTTCTACCGGACGGCGTGTACTCGGCCGGATGCTGCCGGTTCATGTGGAGGCGGCTCACGCCGCTGCGCCACAGCGCCAATCGGCTGCGTTGGGCTGGAGCGATCGCTTCGGCGACGGAACGCCCGATTTTGTGCGCCTCAACGATCCGGCAGACCAGGCCGTGTTCCGGCGCTGGTTCACACTTATTGCCGTGTTCCAGGCAGCGAGGCCGAAGGCTGAGGTTCCCGCGGAGATCGCCGACTGCGCCAGCCTGCTTCGCTACGCGTACCGCGAGGCGCTCAAGCGCCACGATGAGAGCTGGTTCCAAACAACCGGCATCGAGGTTCCGGCGCCGCCGGGCGAAGTTCGCGCCTGGAGCTACCCGCATTCGCCGCTCGGCACGGTGCTGTTCCGCGTGAAGCCAGGTACCTTCGCCCCCGAAGACTTGACGGACGGCGCGTTTGCGCAGTTTGCCGACGCGAGAACGCTGGTGGAGCACAATGCGTACCTGGTGAGCCGCGATGTGCGCGCGGCGCTGCCGGGCGATTTGCTCTTTTACCGGCAGTTCGGGCAGTCCTCGCCGTGGCATTCGATGATCGTAACGCGGGGCGGCGCTGCGGCCGAGATTGTCTACGACACCGGGCCTGATCGCGGCGCTCCCGGTGAACTACGCCGCGTTCTCCTCTCCGAGCTTCTTCGCCATCCGCAGCCGCAATGGCGGCCTACGCCCGGCAATCCCAACTTTCTCGGCGTCTATCGCTGGAATATTCTGCGAGGAACTCCATGAACTACCGGAATTCGCAATACCGGAAATCGATCATTGGGAAATCGGCGCTCTTTACCGCTCTGTTCATGCTGGTTTCGGCTGCTACTCTTGCCCATGCTGCTTCCGGCGAGCCACCGCGCTCTTTTTCACTTTCGACCACGCGCACCTTCGCGCCGGGCGACAGCGTCAAGATTCAGCTCCTCGCACACAACGTTCCGGAGCTGGAATTTCGTGTCTATAAAGTGCGCGATGTGGGGAAGTTCTTTGCCGGGCTCAAGGATCCGCACAGCTTCGGCGTGCACAATGAGTCGCCGAAGGAACAGATTGACCAGCGCACGTGGCTGGAACGGATTCACGATTTCAAGGCGCATCTCTGGTATCTGGTCCGGAGCTTTTTCCGCGGCCAATTTTCCGACGAGGCGCGCGACAGCTTTCGCGAACGGCAAGGCAATCTGGGCAAGCGCAGCAAGGTGGTGGGGCTATCTCAGTTTGCGCGGGTCCCGCTGCTGAACCAGAGCCAACTCGTGGCGCGATGGAAGCTCGTGGTGCCGCCGGCGCTGGTGAGCGAAACCCAGCAGTTGCCCATCGACGGGCTCGACGCGGGCGTGTACCTGATCGAGGCCACCGACGGTACATACAAGGCGTACACCGTGGTCATCGTGACTCGGATTGCTATTGTGGAGCGAACTGTGGAGGGGAAAGCCTTCCTCTACGTAGCCGATCGCAAGACTGGCGCGCCGATCGGCCAGGCGAACGTGGTTCTCTGGGGCGATGGAAAGCTGCAGTCGTCCGGCAAAACCGGCAGTGACGGCCTGGCATCGCTCGCCTATTCCGTGCGCGGCGGCGCCCAGGGTGCGGAGCCGGAAAATGTGTGGATCCTGGCGCGCCATGGCGCCGACGCCGCGGTGATGACGCCGTGGGGTTACGGCTTTAGCGCGCAGAATCAGCAGCAGGAACGCGACTACATCTATACGGACCGGCCAGTCTACCGGCCCGGCCACACCGTGCACATCAAGGCGATCGTGCGCAAGGAGCAGGGCGACAACCTGGTGCTGCCCGACGAGCGCACGCTCACGATGCGCATAACGGGACCGGACGACAAGGTCGTCTTCAACACGGAACTGCCCGTTTCGACGCACGGAACCGTAGCGGCGGACTTTGATCTTGCCTCCGATGCGGCGCTGGGTTACTACAGCATCGATTTCAAGGGGAAAGCCAATGCCGGCGGCGACAATGAGTACGAGGGCGGCGGAGGGAACGGCAGTTTCTATGTCGAGGAGTACAAGAAGCCGGAGTACCAGGTGACGGTGAAGCCCACGGCGCCGCGAATTCTCCAAGGCAACAGCATTCAGGCGACGATTGAGGCCAAGTACTTCTTCGGCGAGCCGGTGTCGAACGCCAAAGTGACGTATGTCGTCCACACTTCGCAGCATTGGTGGTGGGACGAAGACGAGGGGGACGAGAACGGCGAAAGTGCGGAAGACGCCGAAGCCGCTGACCAGGAGGACGCCGAGTACGGGTGGGGTGAGACCGAACAGCAGGAGCACCAGGGCGTGCTGGACGCGAACGGGCAATTGACGGTGACGCTGCCCACGCAGGTGGACGGCAAGCACAACGACCAGGACTACCGCATCGAGGCGCGGGTGACCGACACGGCCAACCGCGAGGTGAGCGGCCACTCCACGGTGCTGGCGACGTACGGCTCGTTTCGCGTGAGCGTGACGCCGACAAGCTACGTTGTCGAGAACGGACAGCCGGCGCGCGTGAAGGTGACGGCGCAGGATTACGACGGGAAGCCGGTGCAGACGCAGGTACATATTGCTGCAGCGCAGACGTGGGATTCGGCGAATCACAAGAGAACCAACACAGAGGTGAGCAACAAAGACACCGCGACCGGCGCCGATGGGACAGTGCTGGTTGATCTGCCTGTTGGCGGAAGTGGAGATTTTCGGATCGCTGCCAGCGCCCGTACGCCCGAAAACCGGACGGTGCAGGGCGAGACATGGGTGTGGACTTGGAACGGCGCGGGCGCTATGTACGAGCCCAATGCGCAGGCGCAAATTGTAGCCGACAAGAAAGCCTATCAAGTGGGCGATACCGCGCACCTCCTGCTCGTCACCGGCCTCGACGAATCATGGGCGGTGGTAACGGCAGAGGGCGAAAGCATCCAGTCGCAACGTGTGATTCACGTGACGGGCACCAGCGCTGCATTCGATGTGCCGATCACGCAACAAGCGCAGCCCAATCTGGTTGTCTCCGCGATCCTGGTCCACGACGACCAGATCATGACGGCGCAAAAGAGCCTGAAGGTTCCGCTCGTGGAGCGAACCCTGACCATTACCGCGACGCCGGCCAAGACGCAATACGAGCCCGGCGACAAAGCCAGCTTCGATGTGAAGGCGGTCGATTCTGCAGGCAATCCTGCCCAGGCCGACTTCAGTTTCGGCACGGTAGACGAGGCGCTCTATTCGGTGCGGCCCGATACCACGGGCGACATTGTGGCGTCGTTCTATCCGCAGCGCGAAGTCTATCTGCAGCCGCAAACCTCGTTCGAGTTCTATTTCGAAGGCGAAGCGGGGACGAAGAGTCCCATGTTGGCTGGAATGGCGGGCCTTTACCATCCGCGCATGGCGCAGGTAAAACCGGGATCGGACCTCGTCGTTCCCAAAGTCCGCAAGGCGTTTCCCGACACGGCGTATTGGAATCCCGATGTGCGCACCGGTGCCGATGGGCACGCACACGTTGAATTCAACTTTCCCGATGCTCTGACCACATGGCGCACCACGATCCGCGCCATGACGGACGACGGCAAAGCGGGCGGCGTGGTGACGCGTGTGCTGGTGCGCAAAAACCTAATTGTGCGCCTAGCAGCGCCGCGCTTCTTCCGCCAAGGCGACGAAACAGTGCTGCGCGTGATCGCGCACAACTATCTTGAGACATCGAAGGACGTGACCTTCGCGCTCGACGTAAGCGGCGTGGACGTCGAGAGCGGACAAACGCAGAAGGTAAGCATTCCCGCCAAGGGCGAGAGCTACGTGGATTGGCGCGTGAGCGCGCGCGTCACGGGCACCGCGACCCTCACGGCCAAGGCGCTGACCAACGAGGAATCGGACGCGCTGGAGATGACGCTGCCGGTTTTGCCGTTCGGTGTGAAACAGAGATCTGCGGGTGTCGGCCAACTATATTCCGGCACAGGGCAGAACCAGTGGTCTTTCAGCTATCCTGCCGGGTCGGACGCGAACTCGCGGGGCCTGACGATCTCCGTCGCGCCGTCAATCGCGGGAACCGTATTTGACGCGCTCGATTACCTGACAGGTTACCCGTGGGGCTGCACCGAGCAAACCATGTCGAGCTTCCTGCCCGACGTGATTGTGGCCCACGCCGTGGATCAGTTGCGTCTCAAGTCGCCCATCGATCGCAAGACGCTGGACGACGAAGTGCAGGCGGGGCTGGAGCGGCTGTACAGCTTCCAGCACGACGACGGCGGCTGGGGATGGTGGCCCGACGACGAGAGCAAGGTCTTTATGACGGCGTATGTGGTGAGCGGGCTCGGCCAGGCGCAGAATGCCGGCTACAAAGTGGACGGGGACCGCGCCAACAAGGCGCGGAACTGGCTGGCTTCTCAACTCGAAGCGCATCCCGACATGATTCCCGACCTGCGGGCCTACGCGGTGTATGCGTTGGCCACGACGGGTGCCGCGCCAAACGATGCCGTCGAAAAAGCCTGGGATACGCGCGACAAGCTGAGCGACGAGGGATTGGCTCTGACTGGGCTGGCGCTGGCGGCGGCCAACGACAGCCGCGCCAAACAGGTAGCGGATCTGCTCGAGAAGAAGGCGCATCAGACCGACAACGATGCGTACTGGGCCGGCAACTACGATGAACTGCTGGACTTCTGGAACGATACCTCGCCGGAGACAACGGCCTTCGCGCTCAAGTTGATCATTGAGGAAGATCGCTCGAGCGGGCTGATGCCGAAGGCGGCGCGCTGGCTCGCCAATCATCGTGACGGAGACTATTGGTATTCGACCAAGCAGACCTCGATGGTGATCCAGGGGCTTACCGATTACTTGGCGCTCAGCGGCGAGCTTGCCAACACGTCCGATGTAGAGGTGCTGATAAACGGCGCGAGCTTGGGCAAGCGGCACTTCGGTCCCGACGATGCGTTCGCGGCGCCGTGGCAGATCAAGGTTCCCGCAGCGCAGGTGATGAACGGCGGCCAGGTGACCATTCGCAAGAGCGGCAATGGCATCACCTACTGGTCGGCGGAAGGTAGCTGGTACTCTGCGGACCGCAAGGCTTTCCAGCAGGGCCAGCTTGCGCTCAATATCACACGCGACTACTACTTGTTGCAGAAGCGGCAGGACAAGCCTACCGATCCCATCACTTACGATCTAGTTCCGCTCAAAGGCCCGGTGCACGTGGGCGACATTATTGCGGTTCGGCTGGCGCTGGGCGGAACGAGTTGGAAATACTTGCTGGCCGAGGACCCGATTCCGGCGGGCACGGAGTTCCTGCCGGAGAGCGGGCTCTACAAGTTGAACAACAAGCCGGACTGGTGGGCCGACTGGTTCACGCGCAAGGAGTTCCACGACGATCGCGCGGCCTTCTTCAATACGGATTTCGCTACGCGCCGTGAGTATGTGTACCTGCTGAAGGTGGACAATCCCGGCAAGTTTGCGATCAGCCCGGCCGATGCCGGACCGATGTACCAGCCAAATATTGAGACCACTACCGATCCGGCGACGCTGGAAGTGCAGTAAGGGCAAGGACCAAGGGGACTAGGGACTAGAACAATGGCATTAATGCGGTTTTGAAAGGGCACGGCTTTAGCCGTGCCAAAAACAGGCTGAAAAAGTCGCGGGGCTTTAGCCCCTGAGGGACGTTTTCATTTCGTTCCGAAAATCTATTCAGTCGGTTCTATCAATTCGGGACTTCGATCTGTGAACTGCGATCTGCGAACTGCGAGAACGAGGTGCGTTTGTGAACTATCTGATTGATGCTTTGCGCCGCATTGGACAAGCCAAGGGCTGGGTCGCCGCACAGTTTTGGGCGACGTTGCTGATCGTGCTGGCAGGAGTGGGCTGGACGCGCGTGCCGGAAAAGCACGCGTGGCAAGTCGGGGCCACGTTGCTTCTCCCGCTGGTGATGCTGGCTGCGCTGCTCGTGCTCGAAACCGGAACCATGCGCGGCTTATTTAAAGAAGACCGGCGCGTGCGGTTCACCGTGGGCGCGCTCACATTATTGGTGTGGATCGCGGTGGTGTGGATTGCATGGGCCATCCTCGACTGGTGCACCAATCATATTCCCCTTTGGGCAAGTTATCTGAACTCACGAGCCTCGGCGCGCGCGCGTGCCCAGGTCTTCACCTACCCCCGCATTCTGCTTTGGCTCACGGCTCTCGTCTGGATCTTCCGCTGGATTGTGGTGCCGGCAAAGGTGATTCCCCATGCCATTGCTTCGGCGCAGTGGGGCTGGCGGCTGCCATGGCGAAGACTGTTCCGGATGCTGCTCAACTGGCGGTGGTGGCTCGGCGCGGTCGTTGCGGCGCTGCTGGGCGTGTTGCTGCCCAGTCATTTTTTTGCCCACATGCTGCAAGGCACGCCCAGACATCAGGTGGGGATGGAACTGTTCAGGTTGGCAGCCGCGTATCTTCTGGCCATCGCGAGCTGGGTCTTGCTGCTGGCGTGGGCGGCGGTACTGCTGAACCGCAACGAATCTGGAGCCGCCCAGCACGGCGACGACGCGATGCACGTGGTTCCGGTGGGTTCCGGTCCGTTCAAAGAAGACTCCGTCAAGCTACCGCTGCCCGAGAGTGGCAACGATGCCCGCGGGAAGGCTTGAGCGCAGCCACTCCAGCACCTGCGTTCGGCCGTAACGCGCCAGGAGCTGCGCGGCGTACCACGCGGCGGCGCGGTGTGCGGCTGCGGATTCGGATTCACTTGTGGCGTGCGCGAGAGAGTTGTTGGTTGCATCAAGCGTAAGCGCGGGCAGGGCTGAAGATTTCTTTGGCAGGCCAGTTTCGCTCCACACTTCCACCAGCCCTTCGCGCAGCCACAGCGGAGCCTTTGGTCCGGCCTCGCGTTCCACCAAGGCATGAAGAAACTCGTGGCGCATGGTGGGAACCAGCAGCTGCCGCGACGCGAGCGTGCGCAAAGGCTGGGTTGCGATCCAATCATTCTCGGTGAAGGCCGCCACCCATCCCGGCGCCAGCGTGGCCTCGCGAAAAGCTGACGTAGATGGAAAGGCGCGTACGGTGAAAGGAGCGGGAGAATTCAGTCCGGATCGCTCGGACGCTTCGGCCCGCGCGCGGTTCAACGCGTCCAGGAACGCGGCGTCGCTTGCATCGAGCGATTCCAGCTGAAACCCGCCGCCCGTAAAACTTTGCCACGAGCGGCCCGACGATTCGTCTGCAGCCTCCGCGCCGGGAAAATATTGCGCCAGAATCTCGTGCTCGGTGTGTCCCTGTGCCGCCATCACTGCCGCGCCTTTTTGGCATAGCCCCACGCCGTCTCCAAATCCGCGGCCGTGAAAGGCGAAGCCGTCGCCCTGGGGGCTCACTTCAAACCAGGTGCTGGGAATCTTGTTCCAGCCGAGCGACTCGCCCACTGCCAGCCGGAAGTCCTCGGCGGAGATCTCGGCGCCGTCGAGCTTCAACGTAACGGCGCGCCCCGACACGCCGCGCTGCGCCACGGTGAGATTCTGCCAGCCGGGCGGTGCCAGCCCATGCGCAGCGAGGGCCGCGGCCAGCTCCGCGCGCGTGATCTCCGAAGCCCATTCGCGCGCGCCGTGTTCCGTGCAGAAGCGATCGGGCAGGGAAGGCAGCCAGGGAAGCGGTTTGGCGCGCGGCCAAATCTCATCGGGAGAGGCCGCGTGTCCGCCGCAATCCTTGCCGAAGTAAGCGAGGGCGCGTTGCCCGTGGAACCATAGAGTCTCGCCCGCCGTTGCCAGCGTGGCCGCATGAGCTGCAGTTCGACGCTCGCCATTACCGCTCCAGTGCAGCAGCTGACAGTGGGTGGAGTCGCACAGATCGTAGTCGGTGTGGCCGCGCGCCTCGTGCAATGCGAAACTGCGGGCCACAATCGCCAGCGCCTTCAGCGACTCCAGCGTGTCGTCCGGTCCGCTCTCACTCTCGACTACGCGCTCCACATAGCTCTCAACAGGCAGGGTGACGACAATGGCGAGCACGCCCGCGCGTGCGTTGATTGCCAGGGGATCGCGGAGCGTCACGGTTTCGCCGCGCGCTGCAAGGGTGACTGTTCCGCTCAGCCGGACTTCTTCAACATGCGTGGCGCCGGCCGCCATGACGAGGGTCAAGCCGCCTTTCTCCGCGTGAATTTTCGCGGGAGCTCGCAATGGAGTTGCGGCACAGGTCCGGCAGGTTCGCATCAGCGCGGGTTCCTTTGCAGTGGCGGGCGTCACGGTGAGTTCGCGGTCGTGCCAGAGCGTCCACATGCCAATGCGGAGCGTGGTCCGTGCCGCCGGCACGATCGCAGCGGCTGCAGGCGAATGCGCGGGTTCGACGCCGCTCAGCGCCACGCCGGCGGCAACCAGCAGGCTTAACGCCCAGCGAAAGAATAAGGACCAGTTCACCGCTGCTCCATGGGCGTGTTGGCCAGCAGGTCGCCGGCTATGTGCGCGGCATCGGCGCCACGGCCCGAGGGCAGGAACACGGCAATCACCACTTTGGGATCTTGCGCGGGCGCGAGGCCCACAAACCACCCGTGCGTTCGGCTCGAAGACGCACTCTCGGCGGTTCCCGTCTTGCCCAGCAGCGCAACGCCACCCAGGCTCGCCTGGCCCGCCATGCCGAAGCTGGCCGAGTCTTCGAGTCCCGCACGCACTACGTGCGCCGCATCGGAATCATAGTGCGCCGCAATCTCCAATGCGAGCCAGCGATAGGCAGCGGCCAGCTCAAGCGGCGTAACGCGCACGCCGTCGACGCCCAGCAGAGTCAACTGCCGCGAATCGACTGACTCTGCCTCGTGGAATTCGGCTACAGCTTCGTCGCGCGCGAGGTCGGTCGCGCCGAGCAATCCGGTGGGGCGCAGCAGGCGACCTAACTCGCCAGGCTCAAGCGTGCGCGCCACCGCGGCGAAGTAGCTGTTGCACGACCAAGTGAGCGCCTCCTGCGCGTCGAAGGGCGCGGCTGTGGGATGCGTGCACGCGAGGCGGCGGCCGGCCACCACGAGCTGCCGGTCGCAGGCCACGCGGATTGCAGGATTCCATCGACGCGCGCGCACCAATGTGTAGAGTGCGAGGGGCTTCAATGTCGAACCGGGTGCGGCAAGAGTTCGCGCTGCTTCGCCGAGCCGGTGCGATGCCAGCAGTCGGCCGCTAGCGATATCGAGGACGACGATGCGCGTCTCAGGTGATTTGCGTGCGGCGCGGTCCACAGCGCTTTGCCAGACTGGCGAGGGCGTCTGGCAGTCAACTCCCAGGACAGTGCAAAGCGCAAGAACGACGATCGATCGCCGGATTCCGTGCACACAAAAAGTATCGCCGATTTGTGCCGGATACTTCAGTATGCGGTGTGAGAAAAATCGGCGACACGCACGGCTGGACTACAACCGATTCCTATCGAAAAACCCTGCCATGCGAATCTTCTGCAGCGCCAGATTCGCCGCGTGATAGCCGCACATGCCGTGCACGCCTCCGCCTGGCGGCGTCGACGCGGAGCAAAGATACAGCTTCGGTGCGCCAGTCGAGTAACTGTGCAGCGTAGGACGCAGGAAAAACTGCTTCAGGCTCATCGCTCCGCCGCTAATGTCGCCGCCGGCCAGATTTTCATCCATCGCTTCGAGCATAGACGGCGGCGAAACATGGCGGGCCAGCACGCAATCGCGGAATCCTGGGGCGAAGCGTTCGATCTGAGCTTCGATACGTTCCGTCATGTCCACCGTCGCCCCGTTGGGAACGTGGCAGTAAGCCCACAAAACATGCTTGCCATGAGGCGCACGTGTGAGATCGAAAAGTGTGGGCTGTGCAACCAGCACGAAGGGCCGCTCCGCCACCCGGCCGTGTGCAATTGCATCTTCCGATGCGGCGAGCTCTTCCAAGGTTCCGCCGAGATGGACGGTGATGGCACGCCGGCATTCGGCGGCGCGCCATGGGACCGGCTCCGACAGAGCAAAATCGATCTTGAACGCACCCGGCCCGTGCCGAAACCGGGAGAATGCTTGGGCGTAGCGGGATGAAAGCCGATCGCCTGCGATCGCGAGCAATTGTTGCGGCGCGGTGTCGAAGAGAATCGCTGCGCTGCCTGCCTCCAACTCGCGAAAAGCAGCTGCGTCGATGCGCCGCGAGGTATGTACCACACCGCGCAGAGTGTTCAAGCAGCCTATCAGCGCCCGCGGAATAGCCCGCGCTCCGCCGCGGGGAATCGGCCAACCAACTGCGTGGATCGTTATGCCAAACATCAGGCCGATGGTTGCACTCAACGGCTGATCGAGGCTGAGGAACGAGTGAGCTGCCAGGCCTGCAAAAACCGCGCGCGTACGCGTGTTCGAGAAATGGCTTTGCGCAAAACTCCGCGCGCATTGCACAATCGACCATCCAAATCTTGCCATGCGCAGTGGATGGTGCGGCATGCGCAGCACCGGCCCCATGCTGTCCTCGGCGAACTCTTTCCAGTGACTGACCGCGGGTTCGAGCATCCGCTGCCACGTCTCGCCGTCTGCGCCCAGCGTCCGCCTGGTCTCGGCAAGATCGCGGTCCAGCACCACCGCTGTGCCGTCGTCCAGCGGATGCGCCAGAGGCGCGTCTCCGTGAATCCATTCCAAACCATGATCCTGGAGCGGCAGTGAATTAAGAAACGGCGAGCCAGCCGCAAAGGGATGTACCGCAGAACCGAAATCGTGCAAAAACCCGGGCAGGGTCAGTGGCAGCGTCCGTGCCGCGCCTCCCGGCTCGACTTCGGTTTCGAAGACGTCAACGCGCAATCCCGCCTGCGCGAGCACAATGGCCGCCGACAGGCCGTTCGGTCCCGATCCAATGACGCAGGCGCGTTGCATCGCGGTTGAAAGGGGAGTCCCGTGAACAAGATCCACTCCCGCTTTTGTGTAATTGCGATTGTACGGCGCAACAGGGGAAGCAACAACCACCTGGAGCGAACGCGTCCCGCTTTGCGGAGCAGCGCCTTAACAAGGTTTGCGCGCGTCTATGCTGCCGGTGCGTCAACGACGGGAACGGGCGCCGTCGACTCGGCGTCGCGAATCGTCAGCCAGTCGGTGCGCATCCGGTCCCACTCCTGCACCATGAGGCCGTGGGATTCAAAAAATGCGCGAATGCGCATCGAGCTCCAGCCGAGCAGATCCTGCAGAATCGGCACCAGCACGGCCAGCGCATTGTCGCTGAGAATGGTTCGCTTGGCGATCTGCGTCAAGTAGCGGTTCTCAGAAACGGCAACGGTCAGCCCATCGCAGCGATTGACGTGCAGCATAACAATTACGTCTGAGCTGCCGTCGCCGACATACACAACGCGGCCGTGACTGAGCTTGAGCTGAGTACGCAGATGCTCGACCACCGCCACCTTGCCGTAGCCGGCCGGCACGCGTACGATGGATTGAATCTCGCCCGTGGCCGGGTCGTAGCGGAACTGCGTTCCGTAGATGTTCTCCGTCGGCAAAATGTCCTCGAGCGCCGACTGAATGACCTCTTCTGGCGCGGCCGACACCACGTTGAAAGAGAATTGCGCGTCTTCAAGCTCGTTGAGCAGTTCGAGCAGCAAGCCGATGTTGGCCTTCAGATGGATGCGCTTGCCGACCGCGGTCAAATCTTCCTTGCGCACGCGGCGAAATTCCGGATCGTGAAGCAGCAGATAAGCCAGTTCCCCACCTTGTTGGATAAGGTGAACGCGGGCCAGGCCCGCGACGCGCTCCTCAAAGTTGCTTATGCCCAGCATTCGACTTAGCTCAAGTCCCGAATCGTTAAAACTGAGCGTCTGGTCGAAGTCGCTTACGAGCAGGTATTTCCTTGGTGCGCTCTGTTCATCTCGCGGCATTTACGTGCTCCTTGTTGAGGTTTCGACACTGCTCCCTCGATTGTGCGTCTACTTTTTCATTGTATTCGGAACCAGGTGAAGACTGTATGATTTTCCGGCAAAGCTACGTTCAACGGGTTCGAACGTACGTCGCTTCCGCTCATCGGTCTCGCACTTCGCAACCTGCACTTGGTTTGGACCGGCGTGCGGCGCAGAGAAAAAGTCTGCTAGTCGCGCGGCTCTGCCTCCGCCGGCCACTCCACCACAGCGAACTCGCCTCCGGCCATCGTGGTCAGCTCCGGAGCATACAGTCCCAGGTACTCGCGCCGCCACCAGTTGCCTGTCCGGCGCTTTTCGTCCATCGATGTGAACCAGTATTGCCACAATACAGCGCGCACATAACGCGGCGGCATCTCAGGAAAGGGATTGCTGCGGAACAACGAAAGCACCGATGGAGAGCCAAGCAGCAGGCGCTGCTCGGTCAGCGGCACCATCTCGTTTTGCCGCCAAGCGCCGAGCGAAGCAAACCACAGGTTCCAGTCGAAGCGCGGTTGATACGGTGCATAGATGCGTGGCGCCTCATTCAGCGACTGTGGCTTGTTGCGGAATAGATACGGCGTCCAATTCCGGCCGTCGTTGGAGCCCTGAAACTCGATCTCATACCGCTCGCGTGTCATAACGGCAAACAGCCCGTATTGATTGGCAATGCGAAACGGTTCAAGCGCGGCAATAGGCGCGACCGGCACCGGAATCCTGCCGAGCGGCAGGCCGATCATCTCTGCCGCCGTATCGTAGAAGATCCAGGTCAGCATCAGCGCCGTACATCCCACTCCCGCGGACCGAACAACGAAACCAATACGGTCAAGCCATGTTTCACGCATACGCGCGCCCACATGCGCCTCTGGTACGTTCGTTGCCGAACCCTCCGCGGCAGCCACTCCCGCCTCATCCGCCACCGGGGCTGGCACGAACTGTTTTGTCTTCGGCTCAGGAGACGGTTTTGGCGACTGCAATTTCACCTGCCGCGGCTGCCAGCGCGCAGGCACAAATCGCATCAGGAAGCGGTCATCGAGCAGCAAAAAGCCCAGCGAGAGCACGAGATAATTTAGGAACGTGTAATTGGCGGTGAGAATCACGCCCACTTCCCAAGGAGTCACAACAAGAAAGCAAATCAACCTCACGCGCCGCGGAAAGAACATCAAGAAGACAATTCCCAGTTCCATCGCCAGCGTTGCGCCAACCGTGGCCGCGTGGAACCAGTGCGGCAGATGCTGAACGTACCAGCCGATCCACGTAGGCAGCGGCCCGTTCTGGTAGTACTCATCCATGGCTGTAAAGTTGCGCCATTCCACGTCGCCGCTCAGCAACTTCACTATCCCCGATTCGAAGTAGATGCGAAACCACTCCCACTGCAGAAGGAACCAGCTGGCGCGCGATGGCGGGTCGTTTGCGCCCCATCCGGGCAGCAATCCACGCGGCGTAAGAAACAGGGAGATAAATCCGGCTTCCAGCAGCATGCCGTCCGACTGATAGCTCGAAAACACGCCGGAAGCGCCGATGAAGGAGAGAAAACATACAAAGCAGATGAGAAAATTCAGGCGCGGCCATAGGTTTACAAGCGCGAGCAGCGACGCGGCGAGCCCGATCCACGTCACGGTCATCAGCGCCGCCGAACTCGCGGAGAACCAATAAAGCGTCGGTGCATACCAGTAGCGTGCGCTGCCCAAACTCTCTGCCACGGCCTTCAGGAACTGCTGCGCGGGCAGAATCCCTTCCGGTCCGATCAGCCCCTTAATTTGGAAAAGAAGTGAATAAAATGCAGAAAAGTAGATGAGCGCCAGGGCGCGCAGAAAGACCCAGCGCGGAATCAGCCGCCCCTGCGGGCCGCAGCGGCCATCGAATAGCCACCGGAAGATGCGGATCGGGTAGCGCGGTCTCATCTCTCGATCAGCATACCGCCCAAGGTACTTCTAGAGCTTGAGCAGACAGGGAGAGCAACGGACTAAGCCTGAAGCAATGGACGGTGGAGCGCCTTTTAAGAGGCTCTGCTGACCGTAGGTTATTTCGCAGTAAAATTGAAAAGTATGAGAATCGGAATTGATTTCGGGACAACTCGAGTGGTCGTAGCCGCCGTTGACCGCGGTAACTATCCTCTTGTCCATTTCGAGACTCCCGACGGCCAGACTCGAGACTGGTTCCCCTCTGTCGCCGCCGTCAAGGGCAACGAGCACCTCTATGGCTGGGAGGCAGTCGCCGTACAAGGCGACGAAAACTGGACCGTCTTCCGGTCCCTCAAACGCTGGCTCCGCGCTGCTGGCCCGCACACCGAACTGCGCGTCGGCGCCCAAGCCCTGCCTCTCCGCCTGCTCATTGCCGAGATGATGGTCTCGCTGCGCCTCAATCTGCTTCATCAATCCAACCTCGGAGCAGAGCCCAACGAGCCGCTCGAGGTCATGATCGGCGTTCCTGCCAACGCCAACAGCAACCAGCGCTTCCTGACTGAAGAAGCTGCGCAGGAAGCCGGCTTCACCGTCCTTGGCGTGGTCAACGAGCCATCCGCCGCAGCCATCGAGTTCGCCTATCGCAATAGCGCCGAACGCAAGAGTCGCGCCGGCGGCAGCCTCCTGGTCTATGACCTCGGCGGTGGCACCTTCGACGTTTCCCTGGTCACCCTCGGCGAAACCGAGCACACGGTCGAAGCCTCCGACGGAATCCCCCATCTCGGTGGTGACGACTTCGACGAAATTCTCGCCGATCTGGCTCTCGAATTGGCTCCGCCAGCCTCCCCGCTTACCCCCTTCGAACGCCGCCGGCTCCTTGAAGAGTGTTGCGAAAAGAAGGAGTCTCTCAATCCCAACACCCGCAAAGTCACCATCGATCTCGAATACATACGCCCCGGATGGGAACAGGTGACCCTTGCGGTTGATACCTACTATGAGCGCTGCCGCCCTTTGATTGAGTCCACTCGGGATGTCGTCGATAACTTGCTCGCCGCCAATCCTGGGCTCATGCTTGACACGCTCTACGTCACTGGCGGCGGATCGGAGTTGCCCCCCGTCGCCCGCATCCTGCGTGAAACTTTCGGCCGCAAAGTGCGCCGTTCAGCCTACATGCGCTCCGCAGGCGCCATCGGCCTCGCCATTCGTGCCGCCGCCGCTGCGGACCGCATCACCGACCGGTTCAACCAGTACTTCGGCATGTGGCGCGAAGCCGATTTCGGCGGCACCATCATATTCGACCTCATCTTTCCCCGCGGGGTCCGCCTGCCTGCGCCGGACGAGCCCCCGCTCCACCTCGAGCGCGTCTACCAGCCCGCCCACAACATCGGTCACTTCCGCTATCTCGAGTGTTCTCGGCTTGACGACCGCGGTCAGCCCATCGGCGAAATTGCCAACTGGGAGCAGATTCAGTTTCCAATCGACCCCGCCCTTTGGACTTGCAACAACCTAGCCGAGGAGCCCGTCCGCCCCCTTCCCGTCCCTAATGGACTTACCGTCCGTGAGGAATATTCCTGCGATGCCGGCGGCAATCTCAAAGTCAAAATCTCCACCGCCCCCCACGGCAACAGCCGGGAATACTCTATCGGGCAGTTAGCCAAGGCCTGACGCCATGTGGCTTCTTATTCTCGGCCCGTTCGCGCGGGCCCTACTCGGACGACCGGCATTGTAAGCGCCTGATGAAAAAATAGACCGCTCTTGCGCTTCATGGCTTCGAGCAGGCCATCTTCGAAAAAGAGTGAAACCGGCGAGGCGGCCACTCCGCTGAAGCCCTGTTTCCTCTCGCTCAAATTCGCTTCCAAGCGGTTCGACTCGCTTGGCCGAGACGGATTCGTTCACGCGAAGAACAACGAAAACGGCCCTCAACCAGGTGGTATCTGGTTTTCGGGCCGCGAAGGGGAAACCGCTTTGGAAGCAACTGAATGAAGTGTAGGGCGATTCGTGGTGGCTGGAAATCGGACAAAACCGAGATTTCTGTAGGAGAATTCCTACAACTCAGGATGGAAGGCTCACAAAAGCCCGCGGCCTCTGTTGCGCGGCGCGGTCAAGGGCCAAGAGATCACTGGGTTGTCCAGCATCTCATTATGCCCGGCGAAGACGGATCGAGCACTGAAGCAAGCGAACTCGCAGCTTCGACTGTCACCCGGCGGAAGGATGAATGCGAAGAAAAATCTGACGAAGGCTGATGCATCAGGGCCTGTATCCAAATCGCTCCCGCGATTTCCACATACGTGGCGCCTTGAGTCTGTTCCACTGCAAGAAGAAAAGCAGCCAATTCCCGCCCTGCTTCCTTCATCAAGGCATCCCGGTCGCATGTAGAGAGCGTTTTCACCGTATTCACCATTTCCATGCTTGGATAGCTTGCCGCCGATCAAGCGCGACCAGTCCAGAGATTAGATGGAGAAGTTGCTCTGCGAATTCTTGCAACCAGGATATGGATGACGGAATTAGGCGCGAATCGGAAAACTCTGAATCTCAAGCAAGTGTTAGGGCTGAAGTTTTGTAGGTTATCTCCTACTCCCGCATCGCGAAAATCGGCCGCGATGCTCAATTGTTTCTTTCTCCGCGAAGCACTTTGGCGACCTCCTGCTCTAGCCGCTCGGGAGCCTGATCCAGATTGATGTAGGCGGCAGCACCCGCTTGAATGCAAGGTCGCGCGTATTCCTTTTTGGGCTGAGTCCCCAGCAGGATGACCGGAAGTGCGGGATACAGTCCTCTTATTGACCGCAGCAGATCGAGCCCATCCGATTCGGGCATGTTGATATCGAGCAGAATCACGGAGAATCTTTTCATCGCCAGCAGCGACAGAGTCTGCTGCCTGTCCGCAGCTTCTGCGAAGGTGGCTCCTGGCATGGCATCGCTCAGCAGGTCGCGGATTCCTCGCCGCACTGCCGCATGGTCATTTGCGATCAAGACATGTATTGGTGCGCTCACTCGACCCTACGCCTGATGCGAAAAAAAATGGCTTCGGGATCCTTCGCTTGCTTCGATGCCCATCTCTGGGAACATCTCGTTGTTCGCGTCCGAATCCCGAAACCGAATCGCGCAAATCTAGGGACACCTTGAGGTCGCCGTTCGACCACATTCCGTCGACGGCCCATTGGACAAACGAACAAGGCAGGCGGCCCGAAACCTGGGACGGCATCGGGTCTCGGGACCGCAGAGGGGGGAGCCGCTTCATAAGATCGATTGCAGTGTAGGTCAACTCGCGGCGGGCGGTAAATCGGACAAGCCTGAAATCGGTGTAGGGTATTTCCTACAATCACGGTGGACCGCTCCGAAAGCGGGCCAACTTCCTTGCACGTTTAAGTGAAATGACTGGTCGCTTGGAATCGCTGAGTCGGAGAGGAGCAATATAGAAGCGCGAAGATCCTGGCGCTGCTCTTCGCGGCAGCGCTCACTGACTCAAATCGCCGGCGTCGATCAAGCCGTGTTCTAATGCGTAGCGGATTAGCTCGGCGTTGTTCCTCATCTGCATTTTCTCCAGGATTCGCGCCCTGTAGCTGCTTACGGTCTTCACGCTGACGTGGAGGCGCGCGGCGATTTCTGTCAGTGCAACGCCGGAGGCGATCCTTCTCATGACTTCATGCTCGCGGTCGGAAAGCAGTTCGTGCAAAGGCTTGGCGCCGGGTTCGTCGACGATAGTGAGCAGCTGTTCCGCCAGGTGCGGGCTTATGTACCGCCCGCCGGCAAGAACTTTTTTGGCTACGACGGCTAGTTCTTCCGGGGCGCTGTCTTTGTTGAGATAAGCCGATGCGCCCGCTCGCAGGCAGCGCAGGGCATACTGATCTTCCGGCTGAACGCTCATGACAATGACAGGAAGGCGAGGATGGGCTTTTTTCAAATCGCGGAGCACATCGAGACCTGTGCGTCCCGGCATATTCACGTCCAGCACCACCAGACCTGCCTGCGAATGGGGGAGGAGCCTAAGCAACTCGTCGCCGTTGGCGGCCTCGGAAAAACTTGCCGCGGGCAGCGCATCGGCCAGAATTTCGCGCAGGCCGCGGCGCACCACCGCATGGTCGTCAGCGATCAGAATGTGCATCGTCATCCTCTTTAGCGCGGGCAAGGCGTAAAGGAACCCGTATCGTCACAGACGTTCCCTTGCCGGCCGAACTGTCAATAAGCAACTCGCCGCCACAGACTTGCGCGCGCTCCTTCATGCCCAGAACGCCTAGGGATGGTGCGAGGGAATTATCGCTGAATCCCTTTCCATCGTCCTTCACGACCAGCACCACGTTCTCTCCCTCCTTATGCAGCGAGACGCCGACGGTCCGAGCATGGGCATGACGGCTGATGTTGGTCAGGCATTCCTGGAAGATACGGAAGAACGCAGTGGCGTGGTCGCGGGAGAGGCCCAGCCTGCCTGCCGGCAACGATAGCCGGCAGACGATACCGGTTCGCGAAGAGAATTCGTTGGCCTGCCATTCGATAGCCGCCGCGAGACCCAGGTCGTCCAGCACCGCGGGACGCAGCCCGGTGCATATCTTGCGAAGCGAACGCACGCCCTCGTTGATAAGCCCGACTGCGCCTTCCAGACGGTGTTGCACGCCGCTATTCTGGTCTGTTGCGTGCTTGCCGATCCACATCAGGTCCATCTTCACAGCCGTCAGGATCTGGCCGATATCGTCGTGCAAATCTCTGGCCACGCACCTGCGTTCCTCCTCCCGCGCCTTCTCGAGACGCTCCGTCAACGCTCTCAATTGCCCGCGCTGCAAGGTCAGCCTTTCGCTCTCTATCAGCGCGGCCTCCGCTTTCTTGCGATCCGTAATGTCTTCGGTCAGGATCAGGATTCCACCCACCGATCCGTCGGTCTCATACCAAGGCCGAATCTCCCACCTGATCCATTGTTGCGAGCCGTCGGCCCGATCGAACAGATCCTCGTCTGAGCGCAGCGATTTTCCGGCCAAACCCTGCCGATGCGCTCTCTTCCATGCCGCGGGGATCTCGGGAAACACTTCGTAATGCGAAAGGCCCGTGAGCGCACGGTCTTCCAGGCCATAATCGCTTTTCCACCTCCGGCTGACGTGCAGATAGCGCATCTCCCTGTCGAACATGGCCATGGCCACGGGCGCATCCTCGATAAAAACTCCGAGCATTTCTCTGCTCCGGATCAACTCTTTCTCGGCGCGGTCGTGCGCGGCCCGCATGCGCAGCGTTTGCACGCCGAACTCCACGTCGCCGGCCAGCTCGGTGAGCAGTTCCACCTCGGCCACTGAAAATGCGTTGCGCTCCCGCGCATAGATCGTGATCGCGCCCAAATTGTGCACGTCCAACTTGAACGGAATCGAGATGGAAGAGGCATAGCCGCGCTTGACCGCCTCCTCGCGCCAGGGCGCGTATGCGGGGTCGGTGAGCATGTCGTGGCAGATGGCAGGCTTGCCGCTGCGGATGGAACGCCCGGTTGGTCCTTGCCCCAGCTCGCCTTCGCCCCAGGTGAGTTGCAGACTATCCAGGTAACCTGCCTCAAAGCCGGCGTGGGCCACGATCCTGACCGACTGTTTCTCGTCGCGCTCGGCGAAGCCAATCCAAACCATGGCGTGGCCGCAGTCTTCAGTGACGATCTTGCAAACTTCATGGAGAAATTCCTGTTCGTCAATAGCGTGCAGAATCGCCTGATTGCTCCGGCTCAACGCCTTCAATATCCGGTTCAGCTTCTTCAGCTCCTCTTCGGCGCGCTTCCGCCCAGTAATGTCGGTAGAGATTCCACAGATCTCCGCCGGCGTTCCCGTTTCGCTTGACAGTGGAAATTTTATTGAGAGATTGATGTACGGACGGCCGTTGCGATCGGTTCCGGTCTCTTCGAACTCTGCCCGCTGGCCTTTTAGTACCCTCAGATCGTTTTCGCGCCACCGGTCGGCGTCTTCTTTCGAGGCGAAATCGTAGTCGGTCATGCCGAGGAGGCGTTCGAGAGGTTGACCTGTGTACTGCTCCATCCGGCGATTGCCGAACACGAACCGTCCATCGCGGTTCTTGACGTAAATCGCAATCGGCGCGTTGTCGACAATCGTCTGAAAGCGCCGGGTCGTCTCCTCGAGTTGCCGGGTTCGCTCTTCCACCATCCGTTCGAGGTGTTCCCGGTAGGCGCGTAGCTCGTTTTCGGCGCGGCGTTGTTCCGTGACGTCGACATCCATCTCCAGAATCAGCCGCGAACCGTCGAAGTCGGTAAAGGGCAGATCGCTCGCATCGATGATGCTGCCGTCGGGGCCGTGGACTTCCCAGCGATGCGCCTCGCCGGTTTTGAGCGGCACGAAACTCTCGCAGAATTCACATGGCGACGCTTGTCCGAAGCAGAATTCGTAGCAGGGGCGGCCGTTGGCTTCGCCGAATCTCTCGCGAAACATGCGATTGGCGAATGCAACCTTATGGTCCGGGGTCAGCAGACAGGTCATTACCGGAAGCGTTTCGAGAATCGCGAAGAGGCGCTTGCGTTCGTTCTGAGCCAGGATCGCCTTTTCCCGGTCCTCTTCGAACTTCCTGCGCTCCTCCGCGACCGCGGCCTCTTGGCGCAAAACGGCTAGCTTCTCGCGATTGCGATGGTGCCGCTCAATGATCGCGGAAAGGCAGATTCCGAAGACCGAAAACACCAGCAGATTGATGGCGTCTGAGGGACTGCTGAGGGCAAAATGCCCGACCGGCGGAAAGATCCAGTAATCCGCCAGGAGCGCGGACAGGGCGGTCGCGGCGATTCCCGCCCAAATACCGTCAAGCAGCGCCGCCAGAAGCACCGCAGGATAAAAGGTAATGAACGGGCCAATGCCCGGAAAGCGATAGACAATCAGCTGGCGCAGAAGGAAGGCTAATCCCACCCCGGCCAGCACGGCGGCCCACCGCCAGTGCCAGCCATGAATCATGCGCGAAACTGATTTTGGCCGCTTCACGCTTCTTCCTCTTACAAGGAAAATGCTCAAGCGCTAGAAATGGTCCAGCTCGCCGCCAGAGGAGTCCGATTTGGAACTCACGGGCATCCTGCGCAATACCTGGGGCGGCATTACGGATGTACGGATTTACCTATCATTATGGCCCATCGTGCCGCAATCTGTCTCAGAAATCGGCTGATTGGCAGCAGTTCTCAGTGGGCAGGGCTTTTCCGTAGGCAAGAGAGGCAAATAAGGTTCGCCAGTCGCCAGTCGGGAAACAGGAAGTACGCGGCGATGGTCTGCAGGTCGCCGAAGAGCAGGCCGCGTGCGCCCACCGCTTCGCGGGCCTGTTTCCAGAGCGACCGAGGTTGGAAGATGTCCGCCTAAAGGCGGAGGGTTAAACCCGGCGGCGGAAGCTAAACAGGGCTGCTGAGAGGAAAGCTCAAACACGCCGGATGGGACCACAATTACCTATTCTGCCTACTGGAGCTATTTTGAAAATGCGATTGCCCTGTGTTTGGGGGCAAATTCTGAAAACCTGGATTCCTATCGGAACTGGGCGTGCGAGTAGGCCGCTGCGGCTGGTAGGAGGCTGGCCAGTCTAGCTTGGGCGTACCGCCAGAGTGCGGACTCTCCGGAGTATATACTTTTGACAATACTGGAACTTCGGACAAAAGGGAGCCCGCGGTAGGCGAACCTCGAGCTGATCAACCAGGTTGCGATTCTGTTCGTGGATAGTTGGAATTGTCAGGACACTTCCGGTCATTGACAGCCCAAATTACCATGAGCACCTAAGATTACCGGCGGGCAGGGGGAGGAGAGCATGGCCAAGAGCGTCAACAAAGTCATTCTTCTGGGAAATGTGGGCAAGGACCCTGAGATCCGCACTACGGGGGGCGGCACCATGGTAGCAAACTTTACGCTCGCTACGAGTGACCGCTTTCAGGACGCTCAGGGCAATTGGCAGGACCGCCCGGAATGGCACAACCTGGTCGCGTTTAAGCGCCTGGCCGAGATCGTCCGCGACTATGTGAAGAAGGGCTCGAAGCTTTATATCGAGGGCAAGATACAGACACGTAGCTGGGACGACAAGGAGACCGGCGCCAAGAGATATCGTACTGAGATTCTCGTCAACGATCTCTCGCTGCTTTCAGGCCGTGAGGACGGCGGCGGCTACAGCCGTTCGTCGAGCCCGCCGTCCAACATGGACCAGCGCCAGCCAGCAACCAACGATGACTATGCACAGTCGGTCGAGATCTCAGACGAAGATATCCCTTTCTGAGGTATACCTATTGCGCTGTTGTAAACAATTTTCTTGAATAGAATCTAGTGTCACCCAAGTATCGTCTCGTCTAGTCTTTCCCGCGCGTTGCCGATGGTTCATGAGACCGGTTCCGGAGCTTGCCCGTGAATTGCCAATTCAAGTAACCCCGCCCTGGAGGCCGGCGCTACCTGTCCGCGGATAGGTAGTAGGGCCGTATTCCTTCAAAACAGATCTTCACGGCAGGCTGCGACCCACGCCGGCTTGCTGACGCGCTGCCTTCAGTGCTTCACCCAGCCGTGCATTCCCGCCTCGAAGCTGCGGCGGTCGAGCCGTGGCAGTTTGCGGGCCACCGTGTCGGGAACCAGCATGTAGTGCCGCGCCGTGTTCAGCGCATCCGTTACGCACCACAGGTCGTCTTCGGCGGTCATCCAGTAACAATGGTCCAGGCGCGCGAGGTTTACAGGCCGCGAGTACGAGCGCATGGTGTATTCGCCGCGCAGGTTGTAGTAGTGCGCAAGGTAGCTGGCGGCAAGTTCGCGCAGGGTGCGGTAGATGGGCGGGCGAAAGCGCAGCCCCGCAAAGTTCGACTTGGCAATGCCGCCCCACAACCCGCGCTCGCGGTAGAGAGCCACCACGTGGTCGTCGTCGCGCACCGCACAGAGGTCCATCACGAGCGGCGGATGCCCGTGGAGCCGCAGCGCTGCAGCCGCAAGAAGCGCTCCCTCCAGGCAGTGCCCCTTGCGCTCGCGCAGCACGCGTCTGGGTGACCACGCCGTGTCCGCGTATTGGTATTCGAGTGCGTCGACGAACTTTTGGATGCGGGCGGGCGTCTTGAGCGCACGCAAGGTGCGCAGATGCGCCGCCGACAACCCGAAGCTCTCAATCCCCTGCCGCCGCATCTGCCTTTTCCCCCGATCCTTTCGAAGCAGCCCGCAACTCCACCTGCAAACGGCTGTCGGCCTCCAAGAGTGCATTCTAAAGCCAATGCAGTCTGGATTGCCCAGGGTCTTTCGCGCGCACGCCGAGAGCCTTCTGCGGGCTGGGCCGCAACGGTGCTTGCTTTACTCAGGTTCGTGCCTAGGGTTGCCGCCTGGCGCCGCCAAAGCGGGCTTGAGCCGTTCGCTGAAAAAGTCAACGCGCAAATGCAGGGCCCCATTCGGCTTCGATTGCTTCGCCATCTCCGCTCAGGGCAGGCTTTCAACTTCCGCCGCGGCGGACCTGCCGCGGACTCGCTCAAGATGCCAAGTCCATTGGCGTGTGAGTCTCAGCCAAGAGAAAACACTCCTAGTCCCCTTTTCTGGCGCCCAAAAACCTGACCCCTGGCACCTGCTACCCTCGTACAGTGGGCTTTCACGACTTTCAAGGCAACACGGCCACGGTCACTCACCTGCGCGAAAGCGTGCGTGCGGGCCGTTTCCCTCACTCGATGATCCTTGCCGGGCCGCGCGGCGCGGGCAAATACACGCTGGCGCTGATGCTGGCGCAGGCCGTCAACTGCCTCAATCCTACGGATAGCGACGGCCTGCCCGACTTCTGCGGCATTTGCCGCAACTGCGCGCGCATCGCGGAGGCCGCTAATCTGGACGCGCTCGTTGCCGAAGCCGTCGAGGCCCGCGAAGACCTGCGTGAGACCGACAAGCGCGAGACGCGCATTTTCGTGCAGACGCATCCCGACGTGCTTGTCATTCCGCCCGACCCGCCGCAACTGATGATCAAACTTGGTCAGGTGCGGCAGGCCATTCACGCGGCATACTACCGCCCGCCGGCCGAAGCGCTCCGTGCCTTTACGATTTTTACATCGTCGGCATTCATGAAGGAGGCGGCCAACAGCCTGCTCAAGCTACTCGAGGAGCCGCCGGACCACACCACGCTTATCCTGCTCACCGAAAACCCGCTGGAACTGCTGCCCACCATACGTTCGCGCGCCGTCATACACCGCCTGGGCGCGCTGCCGGCCAAGGAACTCGAATCTCTCCTCGCTCAGCGCCGCCCCAACCTCAAGCCACAGCAACGGGCGCTGACCGCGCGCTTGGCGCAGGGCGCGGTAGGCCGCGCGCTTTCGCTCGATCTCGATGCCTATCTCGCCAGCCGCACCGATGCGCTCGTGATTCTGCGCACGGCCCTGCGCGAGCCAAACTATTCCGATCTCTTCCGCGCTACGGAAACATACCGCGCGGGCGCCGACGGGCAGGAGAAGACCGTGAACTTGCTGCGCGCGCTCGGCAGTCTCATCGAAGATCTGCTGCTCATTGTGGCCGGGACGCCGGCGCTCATCCGCAATCTCGATCTCTCGGCGGAGTTGCAACGTTGGGCTGACGGCCTATCCATTGATTGGATTGATGATGCTGCTCGCGCCCTCGTGCAAGTGGAGCAGGGCATGCGCCGCAACCTGCTGCGCTCGCTCTCGCTCGACGCTATGGCGGTGGGATTAGGCGGCAGGGAATAGGGACGTAGGGACCAGGGACGTGTCTTCAGTCCGTACTGTACAGTTCACAGTCCTCTGTGGCCAATAATCAGTTCCAAGCTTCAATGAAGCGGTCTTGCTGTTCCCTACATCCCTGGCCCCTGTTTCTCGCCTCTTGACGCTTCTCGGAGTTCGCCGCAGAATAAAGATGCAACCCCCAATTGGCCCCCAGCATCTTTTGTGTAAGAGCACCCCACGCAGAGAAGGGATACGGGATGCGGTTTTCCCGTTCATGCGGTGCGTTCATTTTTTCTTTGGTGCGTGGGATAAAAGCTTCTGTTCACCTTGCATTGCGATGGAGTGTGCAGAGCGGACTTGCCGGGGCATGTGGCTGCCGTTGGGCCAGGGTCGATGGTTCTAGGTTGGTTGAAATAAGGGAGGTCGATTTCCATGAGCATTCTCCCAGTTGTTCCGGCATCCCGAGGTTTTGAGCTTGGCCGTCTTCCCGCGCACACTCGCAAATACCATCCTGCTTCGCCTCCGTTTCGTTTTCCGGCACAAACGGCTGAGCTCGACGCGCCGAATCGCCATGCCGAACTGTTCTATCTGCAGAAGCAGATTCAGGCGCAGACGCCCATGGTGATCGTGCTCGAGGACGGCGAACGCATCGAAGGCTGCATCGAATGGTACGACCGCAACTCCATCAAAGTCCGCGGCCGTGCGAGAACGCTCATCTACAAATCTGCCATCAAGTTCATGTACAAGCTGGGGGACAACGGATAAAGCGGGTTTCAGGGGTCAGGTGTCAGCCGACAGGTCCAAGCACGGCAACCCATGAGTGCTTCTCTGATCTCAGTCTCTCGCTGCCTCGGTCCCAGCCTTCTGCAATCGGTCACGGATTGCCGCGCCAATTCCTTTAGCAGCGGGCAAGGGGCACAAGATCGCGGTGCATCCCGCAGCATCGAGCGCGCGCAATCCGGCATACAGGCGTTGCGCCAGCTCCTCGGGAGCATTCCACCGTCCCCACGCAAACACGCGCTCCTTTGCGATCGCAGCAGGCACAGCAACTCCCTCCGGCAGCATCACACCGACTTGCTCGCCCGGCTCTCTGTTTGCCGCCTGTGCGAGACAGGCATCGATTTCGGAAAGAGGCGCCCCCGTCTGCGCGGCCTCGATCAACACCAACCTCGCCCGCGGCGCGTAGTGCCGGACGCCCACGCCCGGCGAGGGCATCGCCTCGGCCGGAATCTCGCGCAACAGCCCTGCACTCTCGTAGATGTCAACTGGTCCGGCCACCTCGCGAAGCTGTTCCGCTGTCACTGCGCCCGGCCGGTAGATCACCATGGGCGCCGGCGAAGGATCGAGAACCGTGGATTCCACGCCGCGCGGCGAGGGACCAGCATCGAGCACAGCGTCGATGCGCCCGTCGAGATCGTCGAGCACATGTTGAGCCGTTGTGGGACTGATGTGGCCGAAGCGATTGGCGCTGGGCGCGGCCACGGGAACCTGGGCGCGGCGGATCAGCTCCAGCGCGACGGGGTGCGCGGGCATGCGCACGCCAACCAGCGGACGGCCGGCGCTTACGGCATCCGGCACGGCCGAGCCGCGCCGCAGCAGCAGCGTGAGCGGCCCCGGCCAGAAATGATCCATCAAACGCCGCGCCCTTTCAGGAATCTCTTGCACCAGCTCTTCGAGCATGGCTTGTGAAGCTATGTGCACAATGATCGGATCCCACGCCGGCCGCGACTTAGCGGCAAAGATACATTCCACGGCGGCGCGGTTGAGCGCGTTGGCTCCCAGGCCATAGACGGTTTCAGTGGGCAGCGCCACCAGTCCGCCAGCGCGAAGAATCGCGGCCGCGCGGTCGAGCGCGGCGGATGCCTCCTTCGATTCCAGGTGTTCCGCATCCACGCTCAGGCGCAGGGTCTTCATTCTTCCATTGTCGCCGTTGCACTCCACCCTAGCGACAAAAACAAAGGCATCGCGAGGCTCCGGCCCACGGACGAAGACCTGTCTTCGGGGGCTCCGGGGAGGGGCACCCGCGGCCAGCGCTATCCGAGCGGTATACTCGCTCTGTCGGGCCCGTGACTGCGCTATGCCGATTGAGACCGAGATCAAGTTTCGCGTAGCCAACCTCGCCGCCTTGGCCGAGCAGCTTCAGTCGGCCGGATTCCGGTTGGAAACTCCGCGCAGCTTTGAGAGCAACGTGCTCTACGATACGCCCGACCGCCAGATGCGCGCGCGCACCGAAATCCTGCGCATCCGCAGCTACGCGGGCCGCTGGACACTGACCCACAAGGGGCTGCCCGGTTCCGGGGTCGCGCCGCGGGGGAACGGCAGGTCGTCGCCGCTGGGGCAGGGCTCGAACACGGACGAGGATCGCCACAAGCACCGCCTCGAAACCGAGACGGGCATCGTGAACGGCGAAGCACTCGCCGAGTTTTTTCTTGGGCTGGGCTTGATTGCGGCGTTTCGATACGAAAAGTGGCGCACAGAATGGACCGATGGCGAAGGACACTGCGTCATCGACGAGACTCCCATCGGCGACTACGCGGAGCTCGAGGGTTCATCGGCGTGGATCGATCGCACCGCGACTCGCATCGGCGTCGATCCATCCCAATACGTGACCCTTAGCTATGGGCGTCTCTTCGAGGCATGGTGCGAAGAGCACTCGAGTCCCGCCCATGACCTCACTTTTGCTGCCGTCGCCCAGGCGCCAGTTGCCAACCATTGATGCGCCGCGCCCTGGTCCGGTTTTCCACTCCCCCATCCCTGTGTCTCTCCCATTCCTTTCGTAACTAATGTATTGAAGCTTTCATTTATGCTCGCCTGCCCAGAGTCGATAAGGTAATCAGGTTTTTCTCATCGTAGAGAGGGATGAATGCACAACAATCTTCTTGGTGGAAATGTAAACGTAAAACAAAAGAAGGCGTTTCGGTTCATCAGTGCGGCCTCGATGATAGCAATCATGACGCTGACACTACAGGCCAGGGCAGGCGACGATCGCGCGGTCAAGGTGCGTGTGCCGCCCGTTTACCCCGAGGTTGCCAAGCGCATGCACGTCACTGGCGAGGTCCGACTCGAAGCCACTGTCGATGCGCAGGGAAATGTCAAGGATGTAAAGCCCATAAGCGGAAACCATATGCTCGAATTGGCCGCTGAAGACGCACTACGTAAGTGGAAATTCGTCCCCGGCGATGGCGACGCGGTCGTTGCCGTGTCACTGAACTTTGCGGACTAGCAGTATCGACTGCGCATCCCGCGCAGCCACTGGGCAGGTTCGTGTTCCGCTTCGGAGGGGAGGCCAGTGCGGAACACGAAAACCGCCCTGCAGTGGACCTTACGGCCACTTGCAACGCGCTTTTCTTACTGCGTGCAAACTGAGACTGAGATATTGCCTAGGGCGGACGGCCTTGCTGCCGTCGTTCAGCCGCCGGCTTTCTTTCGTAATTAGACTCCGAGAATCGTTTCATGCCCGCCTGCCGGCAGCCGATATATCCGAAGGGCTGTTGTAAACTTCGGAGACGCCCATGCACAAAGCACCGTTTGCAAGCCATGTGAAATTCAGGCGGAGAAAGGGATTGCGGTCTCTGCGTGCTGGTCCCCTAGTGGCGATCGTGGCGTTGGCGCTGGCGCTGCCGGTCCGGGCAGCCGACGATCGCGCCGTCAAGGTGCGTGTGCCGCCCATTTATCCTGAGGTTGCCAAGCGCATGCACGTCACTGGCGAGGTCCGACTTAGCGCCACTGTCGATGCTCAGGGAAATGTGAAGGACGTAAAGCCCATAAGCGGAAACCATATGCTCGAATTGGCCGCTGAGGACGCGGTGCGCAAATGGAAATTTGTCCCCGGAGATGGCGACGCAGTTGTTGAAGTTTCGATCAACTTCTCACTAGGCCAATAAAAATCGCCTGCAACGCCGCGACAAACTTCGCATCGACCTGCACCCATAGCCGACGCACTCCGGTCCTACGGTTCCAGGTCCGTCAAGCCCGTGGTCCTTGGGCCCATTGTCCCGGCTTTCCTCCCACCTTTGTAACCAGATTGCGAGAATCCCTTCACACTCACCTATTTACAGCCGATAGATTCATTGGGCCTTTGCAAAATTGGGAGGTCCCCATGCCTAAAGGATCTTTCGCAGCCCATGCGGGCGTCAGGCAAAAGAAGCGATTCAGGCTTCTGCTTGTACTCTCGTCGTTAGCTTTCGCGGCGTTGGCGCTGCCGGCCAAAGCGGCCGATGGTCGCGCCGTCAAGGTGCGTGTGCCGCCGGTTTATCCGGAAATTGCCAAGCGCATGCACGTCACCGGCGAGGTCCGTGTCTCAGCCCTCGTTGATGCCCAGGGAAATGTCAAAAACGTCAAGGCATTGAGCGGAAATGGTATGCTCGCCGTGGCCGCCGAAAACGCAGTGCGTCAATGGAAATTCGCCCCCGGCGACGGCGACGAGACTGTTGTGGTTTCGATTAACTTTACCGTCGGCCAGTAGGGACCGGTCTGCGAAGTTGCATCAACTGCGGCCCCCGGTCATCACTAGCGGCTTGTCCAGCCATCTAGTTTCCAATCCGATAGCCCTGTAGACCCGGGGCCCCGCAGCCTTTACTTGCCTCATCCTCGCTCCCGGGCTTTTTCCACGTTTCTTTTGTAACCGGACTTCGAAAATTCCTTGATCATCGCCTGCCCACAGCCGATGAATCAATCGGGCTTTTCCGAGGAGGGCCCCATGCACAGAGCACACTTAGCAGGCCATGCGAGCCTCAGGTGGAGGAAGGGATTCAGGTTTCTGCGTGCAGTCCCTCTAGCGGCCATCATGGTGCTGGCGCTGCAGGCTGGGGCGGGCGACGATCGCGCCGTCAAGTCGCGCGTGCCGCCCGTTTATCCGGAAATTGCCAAGCGCATGCACGTCACCGGCGAGGTTCGCCTCGAAGCCACTGTCGATGCTGAGGGAAAGGTGAAGAATGTTAAGCCGGTGAGCGGAAACCACATGCTGGAAATGGCTGCCGAGGACGCATTGCGCCAATGGAAATTCGCCCCCGGCGATGGCGACGCAGTCGTTGAAGTCTCTATTACGTTTTCGCTCGGCAATTGAGGACCGAGTACGAACCAGCAAAAGCTTTCCTTGAGAAACCGCCCTGCCTGATACCTCCGGCCGCTCGCAGGGCGGTTCTTTTTTTCTGCCTGCACGGGCACAAATGCACTTCGCCCGCACCGCAAAAATGACGTTGGACTCACTTCCCGGCGCTAATCTGTGTACGATGGTATGAGTCCCCTAGGGGATAGAGAAAGGAGGTAGCCATCCAACCGGCGCCTAAGAGGAATTCAATTGAATATGATGAACTCTTGGAGTGCCTTCGACGATCATGCCCAAAGATCATAAGGGTTCCGTTTCCCCCGAAAGGGTGACCCTGAGCGTCGCTATCCTAGACATTGACGCAAAGCGCCGCAAAGCGGCTGCCGCCGCGCTCTCAGGGATTAGAAAGTTGCAGATCGCGGAAATCCCCTCTTTTCCTCTCAAAGCTGGAGATCTGGCACAGCTGCTTCCCGCTCCCTTCAACGTGGTCCTGTTCAACGTCGACTGCGACCCGGACCTCGCGCTCGCTTTGGCTGAACACCTCAGCGCCAACTCGCGCACGTATGTGATGGTTTACTCGTCGCGGCCCGACATGAAGATGGCTGTTCACCTCATGCGCGCCGGCGCGCGCGAGTTCTTCACCGCGCCAATCGATTCCGCGGAGATCGCTGCCGCGCTGGACCGCGCGGCCGAACATTGCGCCGCGACAATCCAGCAGTCCCAGACAAACAGCAGGCTCTTCGTGTTTCTGGGCACTAAGGGCGGATGCGGCGTCACCACGCTGGCGGCGAACTTCGCGCTCGCGCTCGCTTTGGAATCCGAAGGTAAGACCTTGCTGGTCGATTTCGGGTTGCCCCTCGGCGACGTGGCCATCAACCTCGGCATGAAGACCGAATACTCCGTGGCCAACGCCCTGCAGCATCCCGAACGCCTCGACGCGAGGCTGCTCTCCACTCTCGTGGCCAAGCACAACACGGGTTTATCGGTGTTGGCAGCTCCTTCGGGGTTCACCGATACCCCGGCGACGCCCGACGCCATCGAGGCGCTTGTCTACGTGGCCAGCGAATCCTACGACTTCATCGTGATTGACGCCGGTTCGCGCATCGACCTGTTCGGCACATCGCTCTTTGACAAGTCGGCCGTCGTCTACTTGATCACCCAGGTAGGCATCTCCGAACTGCTGAACGCCAATCGCATGATCTCAAAGTTCTTCTTCACGCGCGACCAGACGTTGCAGATCGTGCTCAACCGCTACAAGCCCAGTGAGCTGCTTTTCGACGAAAGGAAGATCACCGAAGCGCTCACACGGTCACCGCAGTGGAAGATCCCGGACGACTACGCCGCAGCGCGCCGCACCCGCGAAACCGCAATGCCCATGGTGCTCATCGATTCGGCCATCGCCCGCGCCATTCGCGAGATGGCCAAGAGCGCCGCCGGCCTGCTGGATGAAAAAAGCGAGAAACGCGGCTTATTCAGCTTTCTGCGATAAGGCGGCGACTGAAGTACAGGGATTGGGGCCGGAAAGAGGCGCGCTCGGCCGCTGCACGAAGCACTCGCGGTCCCCAAAACACCTCGGCGGACGGCCTGTCGCTGCCTTCGCTATTCGCCGTGTTGCTTCCTCGCTTCGCGCCATGGAGGAGATTGAAGCCAGCTAGCGGGAAACGCGTCGTCCTCTTCGGTAGAGACGATGGTTCCCTGATGGTAGAGAATGCGCCAGCCCTCGAGAGTCTTCTGCCAGATCGTCGCGCGCCGCGTGACTCGCTCAAGCTGGCGAAGCGTATAGGTCATCAGATAGGTTTCCGGCCCGAGTTGCCGAACCGCGTGGTCTTCGCTCGTCCAACCGGCGGAGGCCGCATCCACTGGAGGATGTTTTTCCAGCTCGTTGAGGATGAACTCCCGGCTGTAGCGCCGGCCGGATGCACCCGCCTCCCAGTAGTCCGCAGCAGTGGATTTCGCAAAGTCGGCGCGCGATGTGCCGAATTCCTTCGTGTGAAAAATCGGTTCCCGGCGCTTCAGCTCTTCGAGTACCGGCAGCAAATTCGGATCGGTATGCGTAAAAATCCTGTTGCGTGGGTTCATGACTGGGAATTTTACGCCGTCGCGTAGCCCGGGTGCCGCGATTCTAACTTGCTTTCTTGTTCCCTTAGTCCCTCAGTCCCTTAGCCCCTACCTTTCACGCGCCATGGCACTTCTTGTATTTCTTGCCGCTGCCACAAGGGCAGGGATCGTTACGCCCCACTTTTTCTCCGGTGCGGCGCTGCGTGGGCTGGCTGGAATCGCCGCCGGAGCGGGCAGCCGCGGCCAGCTCGCGCTCCTTCTTGCGCGCGAACTCCTTTTCGATGGCATCGATGGTCGTTGACGGCTGGCGCGTGAGGATCGCAATCTCGCGCGGCGCGCCGTCGCCCGACACCAAAGGCCGAGCCGCGCTCGCCACCGGCGGCGCTTGCGGCACCGTGCCGCGCGGCCGTAATGGCTCGGTTACCGGCTGCCCGTCAGGCCCCAGAATCTGCATCCGGAAGAGGAAGCGCACGGTGTCTTCCTGGAACTTCAGCATCATGGCTTCGAACATATCGAAGGATTCGCGCTTGTACTCCACCAGTGGATCCTTCTGCGCATAGCCGCGCAGATTGATGCCCTCCTTCAGGTGGTCCATGTTGAGCAGGTGGTCTTTCCACATGCCGTCGATCACGCTCAGCATCACCATGCGCTCGTGGTAGCGCATGGTTCCGCCGCCCAGAATTTTCTCCTTGGCTTCGTACGATTCGGTCAGCCTGGCAAAGATGGCCTCGCCTAGCTCGTGCCGGCTCAGCATGGCGGGCTTGATGAACGATGCCGTCATATCGAATCCGAAATGGTCGATCAGCTTCGCCGAAAGCCCCTTGAAGTCCCACTGATCGGGCCGCGTGCGCTCGTTGCAGAACTCGTCTAGAAGGTTGGAAAGAATGCCGCCGACGTAATCATCGAGAATGAGCTCTCGCTGATCGACGCCCTCCAGCAGTTGCCGGCGTAGGCCGTACACTGCTTCGCGCTGCTTGTTCATCACGTCGTCGTACTCGAGCAGGTGTTTGCGGCTCTCGAAGTTCTGCGCCTCGACGGCCTTCTGCGCGCCCTCGATGCGTTTCGAAATCATGCGCGACTCGATGGGTATGCCCTCTTCCATTCCCAGCCGCTCCAGCAGCGTGCTTACCCACTGCTTGGCGAAGATGCGCATCAGGTCGTCTTCGAGCGATAGATAGAAGCGGCTCTCGCCGGGATCGCCCTGGCGGCCGGCGCGCCCGCGCAACTGGTTGTCGATGCGCCGCGACTCGTGCCGCTCAGTGCCCAGAATGAACAAGCCGCCAGTCTCCACCACCCCCTCGTGCTCGATCTGAGCAGCTTTGGCGTGGATATCGTAGACACTGGTCCACTCGGGCTCAGCAACTTCGTATTCCTGGCCTTGGTAATAGAAGCGCATGAATCCCGCCGGCGCCATGGGATTGATGGCGCCCTCGGCCGCGCTGATGGCGCGGGCTTTGCTCTGCTTCACCAGTTGCTGCCGGGCCATAAAATCGGGATTGCCGCCTAGCAAAATGTCGGTGCCACGGCCGGCCATGTTGGTGGCAATGGTCACCATGGCCAGCTTGCCCGCCTGCGCCACAATCTCCGCCTCGCGCTCGTGGAACTTGGCGTTCAAGACAACATGTTGAATGCCGCGACGCTGCAGGAGCGCCGACAGCCGCTCGGATTTTTCAACCGACGTCGTACCCACCAGCACCGGTTGGCGCGCCTCGTGCAACTCGGCAATGTTGTCGGCCACGGCTTTGTATTTTTCTTTCTCCGTGCGGAACACGACGTCGGAATTTTCGATCCGCAGCAGCGGCTTGTTCGTGGGAATCACCACGATCTCGAGCTTGTAAATCTTCTCGAATTCGGCAGCCTCGGTTTCGGCCGTGCCCGTCATGCCGCTCAGCTTTTGATAAAGGCGGAAGTAATTCTGGAAGGTGATGGTCGCCAAGGTCTGGTCTTCCTTGCGGATGTTCACGCCTTCCTTGGCCTCGATCGACTGGTGTAATCCATCGCTCCACCGGCGTCCGGGCATCAGGCGGCCGGTGAAGGTGTCTACAATGAGCACCTCGCCGTCCTTCACCACGTAATCCACGTCGCGCTTGTAGAGCGCATGCGCCTTGATGGCCGTTTCCACGTAGTGCTTCAGTTCCCAGTTCTCCGCGTCGGCAATGTTGCCGATGCCTAGCGCATTCTCGATCGTCACCCATCCCTCGTCCGTCACGCCGATCGAACGCTGCTTCTCGTCCACGATATAGTCGCCAGTCAAGTGCTTCTGGCCTTCGGCCAGTTGGATACCAAGTTCCTCCTGGCGTCTTGTATCGGTCCACTCGATCTCCTCGCCCTTTTCGAGCGCGGGGATAATGCGCCGCACACGCGCGTATTTGTCCGTCGTCTGGTCCGTGGGGCCGCTGATGATGAGGGGCGTCCGCGCCTCGTCGATCAGGATCGAGTCGACTTCGTCGACGATCGCGTAATGGTGGCCGCGCTGCACGCATTCCTTAAGCTCGAACTTCATGTTGTCGCGCAGGTAGTCGAAGCCGAACTCGTTGTTGGTGCCGTACGTGATGTCGGCGCCGTACGCGGCGCGGCGCTCGTCGTCGGACAAATCGTGAACAATGACGCCCACGGTGAGCCCGAGGAACTCGTAGATTTTGCCCATCCACTCGGCGTCGCGCTTGGCCAGGTAGTCGTTCACCGTCACCACGTGTACACCGTGGCCGGCGAGCGCGTTCAGATAACAGGCTAGTGTCGCCACCAGCGTCTTGCCTTCGCCGGTTTTCATTTCGGAGATTTTGCCGGAGTGCAGCACCATGCCGCCGATCAACTGCACGTCGAAGTGGCGCATTTGCACGGTGCGCCGGCCCGCCTCGCGCACCACCGCAAAGGCCTCGGGCAAAATCTCCTCCAAAGCCTCGCGCTCCGCCTTCTTTTGCTCCTCCGCCTTCTGGTCTTCAAGAGACTTGATCTCGATCTTGGCGTTCTCCAGGCCCTCCTTCTCTTTGGCCTCTTCCGCCTCTTTCGCACGCTCCCTCAGGTCCGTCAGCCGCTCTTCGAAGTCATTCGTCCGCTTCGCAACCGCGGCAGAGACGCGCGCTTTGAACTCGGCGGTTTTTGCCTTCAGCTCTTCGTCCGAGAGCTTCTGCATCTCCGGCTCGATCGCATTGATCTGGATCACGGTGGGCATGAGGCGCTTGATCAGGCGCTCGTTGGCCGTGCCGAAGATTTTTGTCAGAATCTTATCGAAAATCACGTGATTCTCCGCTTACAAGTGTAAATGCAGGGGGGGTGAACGGAGCGTTCTATCGCTCCAACAGATGCTTACCTTGCCTCACTCCTTCCAGTTCGCAATCGCAGCACGAGATCGTCGGTTTTCTCGCCCCTCCGGATACGCTTCAGTTGGTAATGGAGATTCTTTTCCGGACTCTCCGGATCGCCGGAATCATCTTCATCCGCATCCTCGTCGCGCTTCTGCGCGAGCAGGAACCTCGCATTTGGGCAGTAGAGCTCGCTCATAAATTGCAGAAAAGCGAATCCGCCGCAACCAGAAACACACGGATACGCCGGCGATGATTCAAGGATTGGCGTTTCCGCCGCCTGAGACGCTGCACTGCGAAGTGCGCCAGCACCAACGCGAAAAAGAAAAGCAGCAACAACCCGGCAAGGAGAAGCCAGGCCACAACAACATAAATGAGCATCGATCCCCCTCATGGATCACATCCGCACGCAGCAAAGTTGACACGACAGAATGGCGGCACGCGGATGTGCGCCGATGCCGGTGGTAGGTCATTGACGTGCTTCCCCTGATTTGCAGTAGAGCAGCATGGTTTGCAAACCAGTTTCGTTCATAGGACCGAATCGGGCCATCCCATGCGCGAAAAAATCGGCCCGCCAGGTGGCGTGTTCCCTGGCTCCCTGTTTTATGTACACTGGGCAACGGAGGGTACTTCTTGGCTACGGCTGTTGCTCATTATGCGGCCGCAGCGGCCACCGATTGCGGCCGCAAGCGCTCTTCCAATGAGGACGCGTTCGGTTTCTCCGTCGAGCACGGTTTCTATGTCGTCTGCGACGGAATGGGGGGCGCAGCCGGCGGCGAAGTCGCAAGCGCGCTCGCAGTGGACGAAATGATACGGCTGCTCACCGGCCGTGACGCGACACATCCTCTGCTCGACGACGGCGCACAGGCTATCGCCGCTGCCAATGCCGCCATCTTTACGCGCGCGCAACGCAACCACGGCCTGAGCGGCATGGGCACCACGCTGGTGGCGCTGTTTGCCAAAGACCGCCGCGCCTTGATGATCAACGTAGGCGACAGCCGCGGCTATCGCATGCGGAACTCCCGCCCCAGCCCCAGGCTTGAGCAGATCACTCTCGATCACTCGCTGGTGGAAGAGCGGGTACGCCTGGGCCAGATGGACCGCCTGGAGGCGGAACGCTCGCCTTTCAGAAACATGATCACGCGCGCTTTGGGCACGGAAAGGTCGGTCACTCCAGATATCTTTGAACTCGAAACCGAGCCAGGCGATCTCTTTCTGCTCTGCTCCGACGGACTCACGCGCGAACTGTCCGATGCGCAGATCGAATCGCACCTGAAGCTTGACCTTCCGTTGCAGGGGTTGTGCGCGCGGCTGGTGGAAGCCGCCAATCAGGCCGGTGGCCGCGACAACATCACTTGCCTGCTGGTCCGCGCCGAAGCCGGCGACAAAACCGCAGTTGCTGTGCCTGGTTCAGAAGATTGATGCAACCTGTTCCGATTTTCTTGTAAGCGAGGACACCATGGCCGATGCTCCAAGGTTAACGAAACCCGATTGGGAACGCGAATTACACACACTGCTGCCGCTTTTCGGGCACCGCAACTGGATTGTGGTCGCGGATTCTGCATATCCTGCGCAATCCAAGCCCGGCATCGAGACCATCGTCTCCGGCGCTGGGCAGCTCGAAGTGGCGCTGAAGGTGGCCGATGCAATTGCGGCCAGCAAGCATGTGCGCGCCAACATCTACCTTGATCGGGAACTGTCGTTCGTGCCCGAGAAGGAAGCACCCGGCGTCGCCGTATACCGGAAGAAGCTCGAAGAAATGTTTGGTGCGTCGGCCAAATGTCTGCCTCACGATGAGATTATCGCCAAGCTCGATCAGATCTCGCAGGTCTTCCGTGTGCTGCTCATCAAAACAGATCTGACGATTCCCTACACGTCAATCTTTTTCGAGCTCGATTGCAGCTATTGGAGCGCGGACGCGGAGCAGCGGTTGCGCCAGGCGATTGCGGCATCGGCGACGAAATTAGGTCGCTCTTTCGGACGCGGCCGCAGCTTGCTCGCGCCGCGGTGAAATTGAGCCGAACTGTTGCGCTCCGCCGCGGCTCATTCTTTTGATCGCTTCCGAGCGTTCGCTGCGCCCAGATACGCGGACCAGCGAAGTGCGGGAGCGCCCTGCGCCGACCGGGCGCGGGAGATGGCCAGCTCGGCAACGTGATCGACAATCCATGCGAAGTGCGCCTCGCCGACGGAGTTCACATCGGCGTCGGGCACGGGATTCATGAAGTCGATCGCGTATGGAACTCCCTTTTTCACTGCGAACTCGACGGAGTTGAATTCGTAGCCGAGCGCGCGGCAAAGCTTGATAGCGTCTTCTTCCATCTTTCTCCAAAGCAGCCGGGCATGGAGAGTTCTTGGCCGCGCGGCGTCTTTGAGATAGCGCTCGGCATGAGGCCGGCGCGGATCGTAAGGCATGATGCGGACTGTCCTCTGCCCCACCACGCAGCACCGGAAGTACTCGCTGTACTCGATTGCCTTCTGAAACACCATGCACAAATCGCGGGATTGGTCGAATGCGCGGAAAAATTCGTCGCGGCTGCGCACCTCGTGGACATCGCGCCAGCCTCCGCCATCGATGGGCTTCAAGAACCCATGTTCGCCGACGGCGGCAAACGCGGCGTCCCAGTCGAGGGGGAACTCGAGGTTGCGCATCGATTTCTCGGAGGTTTCGTTGGGCAGATTCTTGTGCGGCAGCAGCACGGTGGGCGGCACGGCCACGCCGAGGCGGCGCGCCAGCGCGTAGTTGAAGAATTTGTCGTCGGCCTCGGCCCAGAAGGGATTGTTGATGACGCTCGTGCCGTGGAGCGCCGTGTGTTTAAGGAACGCGCGATAGAACGGCACATCGTGCGAGATGCGATCGACAATCACCGCGTAGCGCGGGGCCTGGCTGATCTCGACGGCGCCAGTGAGGACAAATTCGGCTTGGATGCCGGCAGGATTGAGGGCGTTGATGTGCTCGACCAAGGCGCTCGGAAAACTGTTCTCCACGCCGAACAGGATGCCGATCTTCTTCATGCGCCGGTCCTCCGTGCGCAGCGGTGCCAGTCAAGCGCCGCCCGACGCACGGGACTAGTGTACGACGAAAAGCATCTGTCAGTGCTCAGTGATTCGTGTTCGGTAGGCCGTGCATGCGATCAGCCGAGGGAATGGTATGGGCATCAAATTTGGCCTTTGGTTGCTTTGAAAGGGCACGGCTTCAGTCGTGCCCTTTCACGCCCTAATTATGAAACAGCTTCTAGTCCTATGTCCCTATTCCCTGCCTTACGGCATCTTCGACAGCACCACATCCAGGTCCGCGTCGAATGAGAGCTTCGAGATGACGATGTCGAGGTGCGCCTGCGCCTGGTCGCGCTGCTTCTCGAGATCGGTCTGCTGCTTGCGCGCGGCTTCGATGGCATCCTCGGCCTGGTTTAACTCGTCGACAAAGCGCTTGGCCGTGGCGCTGTCTTTCAGCGCCTTCAGGTTTTCGCGATAGCGGTTCTCGTCGTCGGCCAGTGTCTTCTGTTTGTCAGTAATCTCGTCGATCTTATTGTTCAGATCGGCGAGCGCGGTCTGGGCATCGATCACCGGCTTCAATGCCTCGGCAAGCGCCGGTGTGTAACCGCCGACTGTAATCAGCATCTCCACGTTGTCGGATTGCGTCCCGATCACCACCTTGTCCGAGATATCCGCACGCTCCTTCACGTGCAGTTCCACTGTCTTGTGCGGCTCCACGCCCAGCCGGAAGCGATATGCCGTGGCCGTGGTTTCTTCCGGCTTCTCGTCGGAGACAAGCTCGGCGCGCGGCTGCCGCACGTGCTCCACCAGCACCGCGCGCGTTTGATCGCCGGCGTTGGTCACGTTATAGATGCTGTCGGTCACGGAGCTTGTGGTCTCAATCAGCACGCCCTCGTGCATCGCAACGTGGTGCAGAGTGCGCGTCTGCGAGAAATCGCCGCGCCGGACTTTGACGGCCTGATCGACGGCGTACGAAAGCAGGCGCTTTTCGCCGGGATGGATGGGATCGAGCAGGCCCTCGCCGGCAAACTCGCCGCTCTCGAAGATCGAGAAGCTGCCGGAGTCGAGCGTGAGATCGGACTTGTTTTCGAGCCAGATGGCGCGTAGCGGCGTGGGATGCGCGTCGCTCCACACGGTGACATGAGTGGCAGGCAACTCCCGCTGCAGGATGGGCACCATGGCCGATTCGTTTTTGTGGATCGTGACCGGCTGGGTAAGCGCGTACTCGAAGAAGTCGTCGAAGGCGTTGGTGGAGACGTCGCCTGGGTTCATCACATCCGACGCGCGGTAGACGCCGCCGTCGTAGCCCGAGCCGAGTCCGCCGCCCGAGCCAACGTTGGCGCCGTTGGCGAGGAAGCTTTGAGTAGAAAGGCTACGGTTATCCAGGCCATTCATGACGCCGGCGCTGACTCGCGGCGCTGCCGGCGGTGGTGGAGCAAAGGCCTTCGCCGAAAGCTCGTTGCGATCGAACTCCGCCGCCTCATGCGTGATGGGCGCATTCTGCGCGCCGACCGCAATCGGAATCGTCGGCCGGCTGGTGTAGATCGGCTCCGACAGCGGCTGGATGAAGCTTTGCGGCGCACCGGCGACCAAAGACAACTGCACATTGTTCCAGTCCGCGCCCACGGTGTTATCCACCACGGCCCAGCCCTGCAGCGTGGCCTTGCCGTTGGGGTCGCGCGGAAACACAATCCGATAGGTCGACTTCCAGACCGGCACTTCGCTGATGTAGCTGACCTGCAACTGGCGCTCGCCCTGCCCGCGATCTTCGAGCGTGAGGTGGCGCAAAAGCTGGTCGCGCTCGGAGCCGATGATTTCAAGATACGAAGCGAACTGCTTTTGCAGCGCGGGATCGGCCATGCGCACCGAGACGGCGTCGGTAACTTCGGCCGTGCGCAGCGCGCCGGAATCGGTTTCAACGATAAGGAAGTAATGATCCTCCGAAGTGGCGCCGTTTTTGTCGGTCTCCTTGCGGGATTCGATGTTGACCAGCCGGCCCGAGAACGCCGTGCCGATGCCTGTCACTTCCACGCGCTGACCGCGGAGAGCGTGGTAGACGTCAAGCGTGGCCGGCATGTCTTTGAGGCCGAGCGCCAGCAAGTTCAACTGCTGCTCGATGGGCATGGTGGAGTTGTAGCCGACCGCGCCAATCATGCCGCCTTTGCTGTCGAGCGCGGTGAGCGATTGCAGGACGTCGTTGAGTTGTTTAGATGTGAAATCGACGGTGACGCGCTGGTTGCCGTTGACCGTGCCGGCGTGCTCGAAGTAACCCACGCCGTTTTTGTAGAGCACGACCTTGCGCACGGGCAGGTCAATGGCCGTCCGGGGAACGGTCTGCGAGGCGGGCGCGGCTCCAGATGGCGATTTCGCCACGGGAGCTTTCGCGTTTTGTGCAGGCACCGCGAGCGGCAGAACGAAGAGCAGAAAAGCAAGAAAGGAACGGCGCATAACTCCTCCTGGATTGAGCTTGGGAGGGAGCCTTGACGGTAGTCCCTCGTTCGATGAACGCAAGCGCCTGCGATTCTTGCACGAAGAATCCTACGGCGCGGATATGTACGCAGGCGCTATTTCCTTTGACCCCGCGAAGCGCGAAAAGGTTCCCGGCGGTTTCTGTTTTTCCTTGAGGAGATCCCTCCGTCACAGACAATCCGGCTAGCCGGGGGCATAATGTAGGGTTTTTTGGAAATCCGTCCGCTGTGGCGGCGAATGAACGAAAGGGAGACGGAACCATGGGTGGAACCGGTTTGAAGGTTGTGGCGCTCAATGGGAGCGCGCGCAAAGGCGGGAACACAGCGATCTTGCTTCGCTACGTGCTGAAGGAGCTGGAAAAGGAAGGCATCGAGACCGAACTGATCGAGATGAGCGGGGCCAAAATCCACGGCTGCCTCGCCTGCCGCGAATGCTCCAAGAAAAAAGACCGCCGCTGCGCGCAAAAGAACGACATGGGCAACGCATACATCGAGAAGATGGAGCAGGCCCACGGAATCCTGCTGGGCTCGCCGACCTATGTGGCCGACGCGTCGCCGGAGATGAAGGCGCTGGTGGACCGCGCCTGCATGGTAGCCAAGGCCAACGGAGGCATTTTTCGGCGCAAACTTGGCGCTGCCGTGGTGGCCGTGCGTCGCGCTGGCGCCATCCACGTGTTCGACACGCTCAATCACTTCTTCCTGATCAGCGAAATGATCATTCCTGGCTCGTCGTATTGGAATATCGGCATCGGCCGCGAGATCGGCGACGTGGAGAAGGACGAGGAAGGCATCCAGACCATGAAGACGCTGGGACAGAACATGGCATGGCTGTTGAAAAAGACAGCCATCTAGTGTCCTGTCTCTGAAATTCGCAACATAAGTGAACTGTCATCCTGAACGGAGTTTGCCGCGCCCTTTGCGGCAAACGAAGTCGCAGGATCTGCGGTTGTTTTTCAACGAATTTCGGGAACACCGCACTAGCCCAACTTCCGCGGCAGTAATCGATGCAGAGAAAGTTCTGCCTGTTTTGATTCGCTCTTTTTGCGAGCGGGGAGTGGATGAACTTTGTTTTCGAGGCCGTGTTGCGGGAGCAGTGCCTGATGGCCGCGGAAGCGGCGTGGAGTGAAGACCTACCGTCTTGCAATCGGCGAAGAGATCGGTAGGATGAGCGCCATGCACGTGCGGCGCTGCTACCGGTCGAAGAACGGGAAGCGACACGCCTATTGGGCCCTGGTGGAGCAGAAGTATGGCCGGACTGAGTGAAGGCCGTTATCTGCTGCGCAGCAACGTTACCGCTTGGAGCGGCGAAGAGCTCTGGCGCGCTTACATGCAACTGACCGAGGCCGAAGCGGCCTTTCGCATCCACAAAAGCGATCCGGCTCTGCGCCCAGTCTGGCACCATCTTGAGCGTTGCGTGCAGGCGCATATTCTGGTTTGCTTTCTCTCCTTTGTCCTCTGGAAAACCTTCGCCCGCTGGTGCCGCGATGCCGGGCTCGGAGACGAACCGAGAAAGATCTTCGCCGAACTGGAGCAGATCGCTTGGTCGACGTGGTCTTGCCCACGCGCACCGGCATCTCGATCCGCAAACGCTGCGTGAGCCGGCCCAGCGAACACCAAGCCATCTTGCTTCAGCGGCTCGGCCTGGTACTTCCGGCCTCCATCGAGCGCACGGATTTGTAGTGAAGACTTCACTACCTCCGCGCTACAAACAAAAGACTGCCGTCGTAACTGCGGAAGTTCGGCTAGCGCCTATGTCTTCCAAGAAATACCTCAGCATCATCGTCGAATTTGTCCGTTTTCGTACTGAAATGCACGCTTGTTCAGGCCGCGAGCTTCCTATTGCTCTCTTGCAAAGCCAATACGGGCGGAAGAGCGTCGGGCACGAGGAGAATCGCGGCAAGCGCCTGGACTGTCAGAGGAAAGTGATTTACATCACAGATGATAAATCCAATCCGATGAAACCATAGCTTTGACGCTTACCTGCGGGTTCCACCGGAGTGACTCGCAATTCCTCAGGAAAGGCCCATCGTGCAGCTTGACCCCACTGCATTTCTCGCAGACCCAGAACTGATTCGGGATCTCACAGAGCACGCGACTCCGATCGTTTGCGGCGCCGACCGCGTCCTTTTTTGCCAGGACGACCCAGCCGCAGGCCTCTACATCCTTCACCAAGGCGAAGCCGCGCTTACCATGACCTCGCACCAGGGACAAACCATCTTCTCTGTTCAAGTTGGGGACGGCTCGCTCCTCGGCCTTCCTGGCCTGATCAGCAACCAGCCATACTCGCTCACGGCGGTGGCGCGCGCCGGAGCGCGAGTCAGCTTCCTCAACCGCTCGGAGTTCACGGGACTGATGCAGTCGAATGCAGGGCTGGCCTTCAAGATCCTGCAGGTGCTCGCAGCTGAGGTCCGCTCGGCGCGCCAGGCGCTTACATAAATACTCAACTCCTCGGCCCTGAGACAACCTCGTGCTCCGTTGAGAATTCTGCCGTCCCTGTAAATCGCTCGATCCCGGATGCGGGCCGCCGCTCTCCTATCCGCCGCCCCCACCTGCTACACTCACTCTCGTCGTGATCCGTTCATATATTGTTATCGCGGCCGCAGCTTACCTGCTCGGCTCCATCCCTACCGGATACCTTCTCGTGCGCATTTTCTGCCGCCAGGACATTCGCTTGGTGGGCAGCGGCAACATCGGCGCCACCAATGTGCTGCGGGCCGGCGGCAAAGGTCTCGGTGCGGCCACATTTTTGCTCGACGTGCTGAAGGGTAGCGCCGCCGTCTGGCTCGGTGGGGCGCTTGGCGCCTGGCTCGTGCCCCAGGTTCCATTGCGCGACGCGCAGGCACTCGCAGCTTTGTTTGCGGTTTTCGGCAATGTGTTCAATTGCTGGCTCAATTTCCGCGGCGGCAAAGGCGTGTCCACGGGCTTTGGTGTCTTTCTCGCTGCTTCGCCATGGGCTGCTCTGGCCGCCATCGGGCTTTTTGCCGTCATCCTCGCTCGCACGCGCTATGTCTCGGTGGGTTCCATCGTCGCCTCGCTGGCTTTTCTGCTCTTTGCCTGGTTTTTTCCGCCCGGCCCGCACCCACCCTTTTTCTTTGCAGTCGAGTGCCTCGTTGCTCTGCTGATCGTCGTCAAGCATCATAAGAACATCCGCCGCCTGATGGACGGCACAGAAACCCGCGCAGGGGCCAAGAAGCCAGCATGAGCCGCATCGCCGTGCTCGGTTCCGGCGCCTGGGGAACCGCTATCGCGCTTTCGCTTCACCGCCGCGGCGGCCACCGGATCGCGCTCTGGGCACACAGCTCCGAACTCGCCCAGCAAATCGTCGACGCCCAGGAAAACACGCAGTTTCTTCCCGGGTTTCCTCTTCCTTCCGGAATCACAGTGACGAGCGATTGCGCAGCCGCAGCCGATGCTGAGATTGCGGTCTCCGTCATTCCGTCGGAGTTTCTGCGCTCCGCGCTCGGCCGCATTGGTCCCCATCTCCACGCGGGACAAATCGTGCTCAGCGCCACCAAGGGCGTAGAGGACCGCACCTTTCTGCGCATGACGGAAGTGATCGCGGATTGCCTCGGCGGCTCCGCTTCCTCGGCCCCTCAGTCCCCTAGTCTTTCTCCTTTCCCCATCGGCGCCCTCTCCGGACCGAGCTTCGCATTCGAAGTCGCGCACGGCCAGCCCACCGCGCTGACCGTCGCCTATCGCGAGCGATCCACGGCTGAGCGCATTCAGCACGATTTCTCGTCCGAAACACTCCGCCTTTACACGTCCACCGACGTGATTGGCGTCGAGCTCGGCGGCGCGCTCAAAAACGTCATCGCCATCGCCGCCGGCATCGCCTCGGGCGTCGGCCTCGGCTACAACACCACGGCCGCGCTCATCACCCGCGGCATTGCGGAGATCACACGCCTCGCCGTGGCCTGCGGCGCGCGCCGCGAAACCCTCGCCGGTCTTTCCGGCGTGGGCGACTTAGTGCTCACCTGCACCGGCTCGTTGAGCCGCAACCGGACGGTTGGCGAACAACTCGGCCGCGGCCGCAAACTGCCTGAAATTCTGGAGTCGCTGGGCGGCAAGGTCGCCGAAGGCGTGCTTACAACGCGCGCCGCTCTCGGCCTTGCCCGCAAGCATGGCGTCGAAATGCCCATCACCGAGCAGATGGAGCTGATCCTCAACGAAGGCAAAGACCCGCGCCAAGCCATCCGCGAGTTAATGCTGCGCCCCGGCAAAGAAGAGCACTGAAACATGCCTCGCGTTGCGATCGAACCCAATCGCAAGCGCATTCGATTAGGCGATTCCAGAGTTGCGCCTACGGTACGTCTCGACGGCCAGGTTGCAGGTCGTGTGCGTCGCATTGCCAGCACCAGAACCGATCTCATAAACCATGGGCAGCGCCTGGGCAAGTGCATGAGCCCCGCCTTGCAGGGCAAGCGCATTCGAAGCAAGGAGTGAAGAGGGCGCCGCGTCTGCTGAAACCGTCAACCACGCATCTCGCCGCGTGGCGCCAGCCGCGCAAATTTGCGCGCCCCAGACTGCCCAATCGGCTCGAACCCGCCTCTATTTTCTTTCGAGCGATTTTGCAGA
>Ga0335078_10000850_pt1 | contig 46815 bp, 29 predicted proteins | sample Lox_Sample_32_FD_206711 | JGI IMG/M metagenome (GOLD analysis project Ga0335078, IMG submission 206711) | Soil microbial communities from Loxahatchee National Wildlife Refuge, Florida, United States - Lox_Sample_3.2 | ecosystem: Environmental > Terrestrial > Soil > Wetlands | place: USA... | reverse complement strand
GTTCGGGCCCACATAGGAGTGTCTTCCTTGGGGGGAAGCTCGATCGAGCCCGGGCTCCAGTCGGTGAGGTGCACGCCCCAGAAACGGATGCGCTTGCCATCGGGCTTGACGAAATGTCCTCCCTGGACACGGATGTAGCCATCCTTGCCGGCCGGCCGATCGTTCAGGAAGGAAACGTCGGCGGGGGAAGTGGCAGCGGCGCGATGGTCGAGCACGAAAGGCTTGAGCAGGCTGTCATCCCATTGAGCAAACGCCAGAGTGGGAAGGAAAACTGCGAGGAGATAGCGGGTCATGGGTCCTATACGAAAAACGGTCCTGAGTGAAAAAGGACGGCGAGCGCTTTTCGAGCCCGCCGTCCTTCTTCAAGTCTACCTGGTTCTTCAGAAGACGAGGCGGGCCACGAGTTGCCCGTTCCGTTGACCTCCGATGCTGCTGGAATTGATGATGAAGCCGAAGCCGTTGGTAGGCACTCCGGCGCTGTTGAAGGTCGCCGTCGCTGCCGGGTTGCCCGAAGAGGGATTCGGCAGGTACACGCGGTTGAAGATATTGAAGAACTCGGCGCGAATGTTCAGGCTGACTCTTTCCTTAACCCGGAACGTCCGTCCGAAGTTGATGTTTTCACTGGCCTGGTGCTGCCAGCGATAGTTGTTGAAGTACTGCGAGCCGCCGTACATGCCGGCGGGCGTATCCACCCACGCTGCCGGATTCAGAATCCGATTGGCGGCGTTGGGGTTGATGCATCCGCAATTGGGATTCTCGAGGTAGAGCGGTTGTCCCGGGACGGGCGCGAAGTAAGTGCCGCCGGCATACGTGTAGGTGTTGACGTTGTTGTTGGAGCTGGGCGCGCCGATCAGGAAGCCGCTGCCGTATCTCAGGATGCCGCCTAGAGTCCATCCCCGCACGACGTTGCGAACCAGCTTGTTCTCGCCGAACCCGGGGATCTCGTAAGTGAACCCGGTCACCCAGAGGAACGGAGTCGAGTTCGGTTCGAGCGTCCGGTTCAACGAGCGGTAGAAGACGTTGTTGAGGCCGGCGCATCCGACGCACATTTCCTTCTGCCAACTGAAGCTCGAGGAAACGTCCAGCCCCTTGGAGAAGCGCCGGATGAGCTTCAACTGAAGCGCGTCGTAGGAGCTGTTGCCCAGGGGATCGAACCAGGCGGGCAGGTTGCTGTTGTACTCGGGGAATGGGCGCAGCGTTTGCGCCACGTCGGCGCTGCAGGGGAAGCTGGCATACGGGACTTTGAAACCGGCGGCTGCCGCCGTTGTCGAGCAGATGCCCGATGTCAGCAGGGTCCGCGTCGTGGGGTTGGTGAGGTCAAGCCCCAGCTTCTGGAAGGTCGAAGGCGCAATCGCATTCAGGTTCAGCAGACTTTGCGCCTGTTCCCAAACGCCGCGGTTGCCGACATACGACGCTTCAATCGACATGGAGTTGTTGATCTGCCTTTGCAGCGCAACATTCCATTGATTCACGCGCGCCGGCCGTCCGCCGTCGGGATCGAGGAACTGCGCGGCCCAGCCGGGCGCGGGTGAGAGCGATCCGGGCGTGGGCGCCACGCCGGGGTTCAGAGTTTTGGCGTAGAGCGTCGACGAGTTGTACTGAATGCCCTGCGAAAGCTGCGAAACCGCGTAGCCGTAGCCGGTGGAAGCGGTTACGGAATTGAATCCCAGCCCGGCCAGGGGCATTCCGCCAAGAAGGTAGCCCCAGCTATCGCCGGAGCTGTAGGTGAAGCCCCAACCTGCCCGGAGCACCGTCTTGGAGTCGATCTGATAGGCCACACCAACTCGTGGGCCAAGGCCGTATGGGTAATTCCGGGTGAACGAGCAATTGCAGCGTCCGGGTCCGTTGCCGACGAAAATGTAGCCGCCGGGCAGGTTGCCGGCCGCCGGATTGGGCGTGTTGATGCCGATCTCCGCCTGGTTGCCGTCGGTGACGTTGGCCATGGGAGTGTAATCCCAGCGCAAGCCGTATTGCACGGTCAGCTTGTGATTGATCTTCCAATCGTCCTGCGCGTAGGCGCTCCAGACCGTATTCCGCATCTGCGTCTCGCGGGGCGCATTCACGTTGTAAGTGGTCACCTGCCCCAGCAGGAAACTGGCATAGCCGGCGCCGATCGACCCTCCGCCGACGCTCGAAGTGTTCAGATACGGAATCGCCGTGGGCCCATTGCCGAAGGTGTACTGGCCCTGCACGCCTTGGACATTGACGTCGCTGTATACGTTCTGCTTGGTCTCGGCCCCGAACTTATAGGTGTGGTTGCCGTGGGTCCAGGTGGCGGCGGCCACGAACCCGAGCATGTCGGTGAACTGCTTGTCGGACGTCGTGGGTCCAAGGGTCTGCCCTTCACCGCCCTGATTGTTCACACCCATGCTGAACAGTTCCGGGAAACCGGCGGGGCTGCTGGCGCTTCCCACCAGGCCCAGCAACCCGACCGCATCGTATTGCAGGACCGATTCCGGCGAGCTATCGGGATTGAGGAAGCGGTAGAAGCTGCCGCCGAGGTGCACGAGCAGCGTGGGCGAAACCGTGCGGTCGATGTTCAGGATGTACTGGTTGCCCGACACCAGCTTGGGCCGCTCGCCGGTGATCGGAATCGGCAAACCATCGGGCGCGGCGACCTGGTTGGTGTGTTGTTGCCTCCAATAGAAGCTGAGCTTGGTTGCGTCATTCAGATTCTCGTCGATTTTCAAGCTGGGAAGCTGCTGCGTCTGGCTGGTCGAGATACTGGGCAGCCAGTTCAGAGTGTTCTGCGTGTTGGAGGCGGATGGAATCAGCGCTTGAATCTTCAATGCCACCGGGTCCAGGCGGCTGGTGGGAATGATGTTGTTCGGAAACAGGGTGCGCATCAAACGGCCGTTGGAATCCGTATAGGTCGACATCGGGTCGTAGATGCCGTTTTCCGGGAACTGATAACCGGTGTTGGGGTCGGTGAGCGTTCTGCCGGTGAGAGCTCCGCTGAAATTCCCCTGGCGGTAAGCCGCGGTGGGCACGGTGCCATAAGCGCCGCTGGAAACCTGGTGAACGCCGAACCGTTCCAGGTTGAAGAAGAAAAATGTCTTGTTTTTGCCGTTGTACAGTTTCGGTATCCAGACCGGACCGCCGACGGTGAACCCGTAATCGTTCTTGCGATCGCGATCGAGCGCATGGCTGAATGGATGACGCGCGTCCAGGTCCTCATTCACCCAATATTCATAAGCGCTGCCGTGGAGTTGGTTGGTGCCGCTCTTGGTGGTGAAATTGAACAGCCCGGCGGCCACCTGGCCAAATTCTGCCGAGAAGTTCGAAGTCTGAATCGAGAACTCGCCGATGCTTTCCACGCCAGCGGACGAGACGGTGCTGGTCCAGGCGGCGTCGTTGATGCTGGTGGCGTCCTGGCCTTCCAGGTAGACCTTGAAATTGCCGTAGGTGCCGGCGGTGATTCCGTTGACGGTATTCGATCCCGGCGAATTGATGTTGTTTCCCGAAACTCCGGGCGCCAAGGTAATAAAGCTGAGCCAATCACGGATACCGCCGGTGGCGCCGCCGCCGCCGCCGAAGTTCAGCGGCAGATCATTCACTTTCTGGCCGGTGACGTTCAAGCTCTGCTCGGCATTTTCGGTACGCAGCATGGGCGCTTCGGCCGTCACCGTGACGGTGTCGGCGGAAGAGCCTACCTCGAGCCGCACGTCGAGTCGCACGGTCTGCGCCACCTGGACCTCGATGCCGGTGCGGAGAGTCTTCTTGAAGCCGCTCACTTCCACGGCCAGGTTGTAGGTACCCACGGGCAACTCCGACAGCGTATAGTTGCCCGTATCCGTGGCAACCGCATCGCTTTTAGCTCCCGTGAGCGTGTTCGTGGCGACAATTTTTGCTCCGGGCACGACCGCTCCGGTAGGATCGAGAATTGTCCCCGTTATGGTGCCACGATCGCTTTGGGCGAACACGGCCACCGCACATAGCGCGCACAAGATAATCAGCCAAAGGAACCGGATCCACCTGGACTCCGCTCCGCCGATCGCGGCGGCCTTTCGGTGCATACTCCTCATAAGCCCCCTTTTCAACACGGAAATGGAATGACAAGATTCTATTGCCAACCGCCGGGGATGAAATCCATCTAAAGTAGGATCGGGGCTCTCAGGGGAGCAGCGTGGCCGCGGCTTCGTATACCGGCAGCACTGCCGCTTCCATTAGCCGGGCGATTTGGCCGCCGGCCGGCATCGCGGGCCGGGCTTCAGCCGCCAGATAGACCGGTGCATCGGCCCGCAGAGGCAGAATTTCCAGGTCGAGACCTTGCTTCAAATCCGTGTGTGCGAGGTCCCGAAGGCCGATTTCCAAGGGTGCGCCGTGATAAAAATCGTCGGTGACGAGGCGATTTCCCGCGTACACGCGCGCCACGTCGCCCTGGTAGACGATGTGTAGCAATACCTGCCCCACGGATGAGGATTTAACACTTGGGACATGGATGGACCAGCGCGCCGCTCCGTCGAAGGCGGACTCCTCGGGCGCCATAGCCACCTCCGGGCCCATTTTGACGGGAGCGGCATTGCCGGCTTCACGAACCTGCCGAATGTCTGCCTCCAGATGCACCGGCTCGACCGCCGCCGTGTAGGTTTTGAAGACTCCTTCACAAGGCACGACGCGGAATCCGGCGATATCATGCTCCAGTTCCGGGAAAACTCCGAACGTCAGTTTATGCGGATCCGTGGAGCTCAGGTGGACCCGATCGCCATCGAAGTAGACATCCGCGGGCGAGTAGACCAATCGCTCCCGCCCCGCCACTTTGGCCTTCCAGATATTGCGCGCCTGGTCGCGCGAAAGCAGCAGGATCTGCGTCCGGTGCCCAGTATTGCCGTGAATCTCGATCGCCGCCTTGAACCCGGGCTTCAGACCGTCGATCGCCACCTCGCCATTTTGCCGCGTGACGCGTGCGCCCGGGGCATCGATGGAAACGCCGCCGGAGTCCGCAAAGACAAACTCCGGAGTAATGCCGGGTACGGCGAAGAAAAGGAGAGTATCCGGATCATCCAGGCGGCACAATGGCTGCGCGGTGGCGTATTGCAGCCGCGTCCCGCCGACCGCCAGGTTCACCGGCCAGAAAGTGTACGCGCCCGCCGGGATATCGATCGGACGCCGCGGAACGTTCATCATCCCCGAGGCCAGTTTCACCTGAACCTGTACCGCCTTCTGAACCGGCAGGGGATGGTCCTTCTGATAGTTGTTCAGAAAAATGTAGCCGCTCCGCGAGTCCGAACGTATCGCCAGCCGCGGCGTCTCGCGGTCCTCCTTGCCGGTGGGCATCCGCGCCGGGAAGTAGGGCGCCATCGCGGCCAATTCCGAGCCGAAATCGCGCAGAAACAAATGGATACTCTTCAGTTCGCGAAACGATGGGTGCATCTGGCCGTATTCGCCCAGCGGCGCCTGGAAATCGTACGATTTGAGAGGCAAATCCTGTGGATAGCCGGTCGCCTGCGATTCCTGGAGGGTAGTCGTCTTGCCGTCCGGATTCGTGCCTCCATGGAACATGTAGTAGCCGTACAGGGTGACGCCGGAACCGAGCTTCACGATATCGAGAGCGGCGATATCGTCGGCGGACATCAGCGGGCGGCGGTGATATGCGAGCTCCATCCCGCCCGCCATTTCGGCGGTAAAGAACGGGTAATTCGCGATGTGCGCGTCGATATCCGGCCGTTTGGAACACAGGTCGTCGCCTACGATTTCGTCAGCGCGGATCGGTGAGAAGAAATACATCGGGCTGGGAGGCAGCGGGGTTCGCGCGCGGTACCAGAATCCGTCGGGATACCCTCCGAAAACCGGGATGACGCCGCGAGAGGGAATCACCGCGTCGTCCCAGCCGGTTATGGAATAGATCGGCGCATCCATGCCCGCCTGCCGGGCCATCGCCAGGAGTTTCAGCAGGTGCTCCTCGCCTTCCCCAGGACCCCGCTCATGATATTCATTCTCGATTTGCAGGCCGACGATGGGACCGCCGTCCTTCCAGAACAATCCGGCCAGTTGACCCCCGATTTCGCCATAGAAACGCTCGACATACTGCAGATATTTGGGGTCATTCCGGCGCGTGGGCCCGTTGCGCACGACCCAGTCCGGCAGCCCGCCATTGCGGACTTCGCCGTGATCCCACGGCCCGATCCGCACCCAAACATACATTCCGTGCCTGGCGGCCAATTGGATGAAGCGGCGCAGATCGCGGCGGCCCGACCAATCGAACTGGCCTTGGACTTCCTCGTGGTGAATCCAGAAGACGTAGGTGGAAATGACGGAGACGCCGCCCGCCTTCATCTTGAGGATTTCCTCTTCCCAATGTTCCGCCGGGTAGCGCGCGTACTGGAACTCGCCCATCACCGGAAACCACGGTCTGCCGTCGAGCGACAGGTATCGATTGTTGACCGCGATCACGTGACCGTCCGGAGATCGCCCTCCGATGGCGAACGGCAAAGGCCGAGGCGGGGGCGCCGGCTTACTGGCGTCCACCAGGATGGCGCCTCGGGCCGCTGCACTGAGTAAGAGAAGAGCGGGTAGCGAGAGCGCGGCAACTTGGCGGTTCATGACGGGCAGCCGAATACCCGAGTCTAACAGCGGTGTTCGGCTCAGCCATCCAACTTAGGTCGGAGTGGCGGCGCGAGCACTCCCGCCGGCACAAGTGCCTGCGCCACTGCTATAGATGTTCCAGCCCGCGCTGGAGGGCGGCAATTACCGCCTGGGTACGATCGGTAACCCCCAGGCGCTCCAGAATTACGCTGACGTGGCACTTCACCGTGGCCTCGGTGATGCGCAGAACGCCGCCGATGTCCTTGTTGCTCTTGCCCTGTACCATCAGCGACAGGACTTCCCGTTCCCTGGGGCTGAGGTCCGAATTCGGCGTCCGCATCGCCAGGCTTTCGGCCACCGGGCCGGGCAGAAAGCGTGTCCCGGCGTGGACTTTCCGCAGCGCATCCACCAGCGTGTCGTGCGACATCGCCTTGATCAGGTATCCCGCCGCGCCGGCCTGCAACGCCTGGTGAATGTCCTCATCGCCTTCGTACGTGGTGAGCACCACGCAGCGCGCCGAAGGATCGTCCTTGCGGATGGCCCGCAACGCGTCCAGGCCGCTCATGCCCGGCAGGCGCAGATCCATAAGAATGACATCGGGATGAGCCTGGTGAAAGAGGCGAACGGCGTCCGTACCCGACTCGGCCTGGCCGCAGACTCTCATATCCGGCTGCGCGTCGATGATGGCGGCGATCCCCAACCGCATGATCGGGTGGTCTTCCACCACCAGAACCCCGAATTTGGCGGCGCGATTCATGATTTCAGATCGATCCCTAACTTCTCCGCCGCCGATGATCTCACCGGCACTTCCACCGACAACTCCGTTCCCGCCCCGGGCGCGCTGCGGATATCGAAATGGCCGCCCAGCCGCACCGTTCGCTCGCGCATCCCGACCAAGCCGAAATGCTCGCCTTCGGTGTGCATTTCGTCGGGGTTGAAACCGCAGCCGTCATCGATAACCCGCAATTGGACCCGGTTCTGTTCAAAATGGACCTGTATCCGCACTTCGGTGGGCTTGGCGTGCTGCACTGCATTATATACGGCCTCGCGCGCCACCATCAGAATGTCGTGCTCCACCGCCGGATCGAGCAGGACCGGCTTGCCGAAAGTTTCCAGGCGCACCGGAACTTTCGAGGCATGGCTCGCCTGTTGCGCCATCTTGTCCAGAAGCGGGCCGATCTCGGGCGGCGCCGGCCCGCTCTGCCGCAAGTTCCAGACCGCGCGGCGGGCCTCGTCCACGGTGGCCCTGACCTGCGTGCGCGCGCAGTCGAGCAGCTCGCTTTTCAGCGCGGAACCCCCGCTGCCGATCGAAACCGCCTCCAGCAGCGCCGAGACGCTGGCGCACCCCTGGATCACGGTGTCGTGCATCTCCCTCGCCACACGGTTGCGCTCTTCCAGCACCGCCCGGAATCGGGAATGCACCTGCCGCAACCGGATCCTGTAGGCAGCCAGGACGGCTGTCAGCGCTAATGCCGCACAGGCCCCCAGAAACCACGCCGTCCGATAGAAATGCGGCCGCCATTCGATTTCCAGCGACGCTTCGCTCACGCTCTCCGGCATGTTCATCTCGAACGCCTGCACACGGAACGTGTACTTTCCCGGCGGCAGATTATAGAACGCTTCACGTCGGCGCAGCGCCTCGGTCCATTCGTGGTCGTAGTTTTCGAGGATGTAGCGGAAGCGAAGCCGCTCCTGCGATCGCAGACGAATCGCCGCGTAGACAATCTGGAGTTTGCCTTCGCCGGGCGGAGCGACGATGCGGCCGTTCAGCGGGGCCGGGCGCCCATCGAGAAGCGCCTGTTCGATGATCACCTTCGGCAGACCTTCGGGGGGCATCTCCGGAGGCGTAATGCGAACCGGTCCGCGATTGCTCGGAAACCAGATCTCCCCTCCGGCGGTCAGGCAGCCGGCCGGCGCCACTCCGCCGTAAATCTGGGTCGCCTCCACGCCATCGGACAAGCCGTAGAGCGTGACCGCGGGATGAAACCCGGGACGCTCGGCCAGCCGGTCGAGATCTTCGCGGGAGACGGCCAGGATGGCGTTGGGGCCGCTCATCCACAAAGTTCCGCGCGGATCTTCGAGAATCTGGTAGATGCTGGCCGCCGCCAGCCCTTGCGCGGTGCCGAATTCCGTCAGCCTGCCGTCACGCCAGCGAAACAGCCCGGCGCCGCGCGTGCCGAACCAGAGGCCGCCCTGGGGGTCCTGGTGTATGGCCCATATTTTTTCCTGGCGCAGTCGCGTCGTGACCTCGTCGCGCATGAACTGGCCGTTTCGCCAATGGCTCACGCCGCGCTCGGTGCCGATCCAGATGTCGCCGGAGCGGTCCTCGGCCATGGTGCGGACGCTGAAATACGCCAGGCCCTGCGGCTCCAGGAAATTCGTCAGAACGCCGTCGCGCCAGCGGGTGACGCCTTCATCCGTTCCGATCCAGACGCTGCCATCGCGGCTTCCGAGGAAGGCGCGGACGAAATCGTTCACCAGCCCGGTGCGCTTGGTGTATTGCACGGTCTGGTCTTTGACGGTGCGGAAGACGCCATCGCCCTCGGTTCCCACCCACAGCGCCCCGGTTCGATCGCGAAAGACGCTGCGTACGCGAATTCCCGGCGCCGGTGGAGGCACCAGCTCGGAGCGATCGCGCTTGGCATCGATTCGGTACAGGTGCGTCCCCGCGACCCATATCGAGCCGTCGGGATCCGGGTAGACGGTGCCGAAATCCGCGTTGGCGGTGTCCGGCAGCGGGAACGTGCTCATGGCCGCCCGGCTCAGCCGCAGCAGCCCGGTCTGCATCCCGGCCCAGATATTCTGCTCGCTATCGTAGAAGATGGCCAGCACGGTGGCGCTCGGCGGGTTGTCGGGCGCCGCGATGCGCGTGAATTTCCCTTCGGAATACCGCAGCAATCCATCGCCGATCGTTCCGATCCACAGATCGTCGGTGGGATCGACTTGCAGCGCCCGCACGGTGCTCGAGACCTCCGGGACACGCTCGAACCGGCCGCCATCGCTGGCGGCTCGGGTCAGTCGCTGCAAACCCGAGACCGTGCCCAGCCAGATTGTGCCGTCGGCCGTTTCGGAAAGAGATTTCACGCGGCTGGCGCTGCCGAAACCCTCCACGTGGTATTCGCGGCAATTCTCGCCGCGAATCGAGATCACTATCGAGCCGCCTACCCAGAGATTCCCGGCGCTGTCCTCCCGAATGGCATGGACCGCCAGCTTGGGAATTCTGCCCGCGCCATCGACGCGTATCAGCCGCTCGCCGTTCAGCCGGAACAATCCGTCGTCCGTGCCGGCCCACAGGACGCCTTCGCGTGTTTCGAACACCGCGCGGACGAAATCGTTGGTCAATCCCTGGGCGGCACGATAAGAACGGAATACGCCGTTTTTGTATCGCAGGAGCCCCGCTCCATCGGTGCCGGCCCACAGGCTGCCATCGTGCGCCACCGTGAGGCAGAACACGCTGTTGTCGTGTATGGCGGCGGTATTGTCGCGATCGAAGACCACGAAACTCGCGCCATCGAAACGCACCAGGCCGCCGCTGGTGCCGATCCAGAGATAATTGTCGGGAGTCTGCGCAAACGCCTGGACCGTGTTCTCGGGCAGCCCGTCCTGCGTCTGCCAGACACGGCGGGTGTAGCCTTCCGGCAGCGCCAGTTGGCTGGCTGCATGCAAACCCAGCGATGCCAAAACGATACTCAGCCCGACTGCGTGCAGCCGATCCATCTCGATCCGACAGGCATTTTAGCATCGGATATCGATGGCAACGGTGCTTGCGCGGCGTCATTGCTGAATTGTCAGCGAGACACCGGTCTGCGTGGAGACGCCGCCGATGGATGCGGTGATCGGCGCGTCGCCGTTCGGTAGACTGGGCACCACGACGTTCAACTGGTATAACCCCGGTCCGACCAGGCCCCGAAACGATACCGTGGCCGCGGTGCCGCCGATGCTCACCTGCACGGAGTTGGCCAGCGGCTGGGCCGACGTAACCAGTTGCGCGGTGGGAGTCGCCGGATTGGTTGGACCCAATCCCGTAGCATAAATCTGGATCGTCTCGCCCGGCTGCGCCGGCCGCGAGTTTGCTCCGGAGATCAGATTCGAGCTCGCCACCAGAGTGTAATCCGCGTGCTGCGCGGCGACATAGAGCCCGTTATCGATGGTGAAAAATGCCGGCGCGAACTGGGCCTTCGGCGCCGAAATCATATTACTGGCCTGCTGGGCGGTGGTTACCTGGATCTGCGCCTGGCCGGTGCTAGGATCGTCGGGAGCGAGGATGTTGATCTGCGTCGGGCTGATGTATTCCACAAACGCCGGGATGCCGTTGACCGTCACCGAGACGCCTTCGAGCGAGGTCGGCAGCGCCCCATTCACAAAATCGGAATTCTGCCACGTGTAAGTGGACGCCGAGAGATTGGCGCCAAAAATCGAAACCCAGGTGGCCGATGCCAACCCCGGCTGGAAACTGGCCGCATTTCCCGCCGACGTGATATTCGGCGCCGGCTGCGTGCCCGAAACCTGCAGCGTGATCGTCACCGGCGCCGGACTTCCACCAGCGCCGGGAGAATTGATCTGCACGGTCGAGGTGTAAGTTCCGGCGGCCAGGTTTGCGGGGTTGATCGTGACCGTCAACGTTCCCGCATCGGTGTTTGATGTGGGTGATAGCTGCACCCAATAGTCGTTGTCCGTGGCCGTCCAGGGCAAGGTGCCCGCGCCGGAGTTGGCGATCGTAACCGTCTGCCCTGCGGGAGCAGGATCGCCCACCGAGTACGAAAACGTCAGAGCCGACGGCGAGACCGACAGCACCGGCGTCCCTTGCGCCACCGCGAAGGTCACCGTAATCGATTGCGGGTTGTTCGAGGCGCCCGTCGACGAGATCTGCACCGTCCCCGAATAACTCCCGGGCGCCAGGCCGTTCGGCGAGACGCTCACGGTCAGAGTCGAAGGCGCCGTGCCGGAGGAGGACGATAGCGCGATCCAGGATGCGTTGGCCGTCGCACTCCAGGCCAGCGTTCCACTGCCGCTGTTGGTGATCTGGATGGATTGCGACGCCGGCGCCGCCCCGCCTACCGTATAACTGAACTGCAGGCTGCCGGGCGAAATGGCGATCGTAGAGGGATTCGGGGCAACCGCCATAATGGCCATCGAATCGACGCCCGTCAGCGCGGACACGGTAATCGTCACCAGCCCGGTCAGTGTCGATGGCAAAACGGCGGTGATGGCCGTATTGGTCCACGAATTCACCTGGAGCGTCTGGGCGGTAGTCGATCCGGCGGGCGTCGCCGTCACAGTACAGCCCATGCACGGTCCGCTGAAGGTATTTCCGGTAATGGTAATCGTGCCCGTGGTGACCAGCCTTGGGAGCGTGGTTGTGCTGACGAGCGGCCCGACGGAGAAAATCGCCGCGCCGATCTTGCAGCGCACCGCCGAATACAGGCCGAAAACGACGGCATACGAGCCGCAATTCACCGTGCCGACCGACGCGCTGACCGGCTCCAGAATGCCGGTACCCTGCAAAAAATCGCCGTAATAGAACGTGCTGCCGTTGCCTCCATTGGTTAGCGTCACGTTGCCCCAGGTGACCGAGCTGAGATCGGATAGGTAGTTGCCGGCGCCGTTTACGAGTCCAAACACCATTCCGCCGTTTGACGAAAGATAAGGATCGGTGGTGGGCTGGCTCCCGATCGACTGCCAGTCCTTGGTGCCCGCCAGGAACGATCGGACAATCTCGCTGGTGGGATGCGACGGGCTCGTAATATTGGTAATTCCGGTCGCGCTGGTGCACAGGTAACTTCCGAACGACGTGTTGATGAAGACGGATGGGTCTACATGGCAATACGGAACGATGCGGGTCTGGGTGGCATTTTCCTGAACGAAGCCGATGGAGGCGCTGCTCAGCGCCACTACTCCGTCGCCGAAGTTGGCGATCTGCTGCGAACCATTGATCGGGCTGGACATGTAGGTGCCGGCATTGCCGGCGATGGCAATGGCGTTGATTCCGCGCAGGTCATCGGTGCGTTGATTCCAATTGGCGAGGTTCCATTGCAGCGCGCTGCCGGGAATCAGCTCGGAGGCCTGGCTGCCGGAGGGAATCGAGGTCGCGAGTTGTTCGGTGATGTAGGCGCCGAAGTTGGGAGTGGCGATGAAGACGATGTCATGCACTAGCGTGGTGGCCGGCGGCGATAGCAGGCCGCTGGTTTGCAGCCCGGAGAGATAGGACCGCACGATCAAGCCGCCCAGGCTGAAGGCTACCAGGTCGATCTGCTGCACCTGCGCTCCTGTGCTGTCCTTGATCGTATTGAGATAAGAGCCCAAGTCATTCCCAAGCTGCTCCACGGATTGACTGGGATCTTCGGCGCAATTATCGAACAGGTAGACTACCGGGACGCCGTCGGAGACCAGGTACTGCGCCAGGTTGCCGAAATCGTCCGCGGAGCTCTTCGCGATGGGACAGGATCCGGTGAAACCAATCTCCCACCCGTTTACGAGCACGACGGGAGGACGCGAGAATCCGGAAGGGACGGTCAACCGGGGTTGCACCACCACCGTCATCTCGGCCTGGCGCTCTTCGCCATTCGGACCGGCGGCAGCGACGGTGATGCGGTACTGACCGGGATTGGCCTTCGCGGACGCGGCGATCACCATATCGCCGTCGCGGTTGGGCCCTACGACCAGACCTTCGGCGGGCGCGCCCGCAATTTCCACGCGCCGGGTCTTGGCGCTTCGCAGAAAATCCAGAGTTTCCGCCGGCGCGGATATTTTGACCGGTTCGCCCAAGCGGGCTTCATAGCGCGTCTGATGGAGTTCGAGGGGAATCTGTGCGCGCAGGGCCGCGCACATCAACAGGAGGACGGCAAGACGGCCGCGCCGGCGGATTACAATCCCGCCGCAGGCTGCAAACCTGCTCCATATGAGACACCTCTGCCATAAAGCCATCCAATTCAAAGACGCTTGGCAGGCCCGAACCGTGCAGACGCCTTACACCCACTCCCGCTCGACGGGGCGAACCCGAATCTCCACCGTCTGGCTGCCGAGATACTGATGGCGCGCCTCCAGCTTGATGACGCCGGAGTCCTCTTTGCTGCGCACCCAAACGGCGCCCGAGCCGCCGCTCAGGGCGAACGGGTTTTCGCCGATGATTTCGCCCGGTCCGGTGAGCTCCAACTGAATCGCTCCGGTGGCAAACGGGCGCGCATGGGAATGCGTACCCATCACCGCCAGCACCACGCGGGTCGCGTCGCGGCCATCTCCGTCGATCTCCACGTCGTCAGGTTTCACGACCAGTTGTTCATCCGCGCCGCTGCCGCTGAGTATGCGGCTGCCCACCAGTTTCCCGCCTATGTAGCCCTCGATGATCAGATCACCCCACGAGCGAAAGCTCAGGTCGTTCAGCTTGACCATGAAGGGCGGGTGTTTCAGATTCGGATGGGTCTCGCGGTCCGGCTCCAGCTCGGCGACAAACTTGCGGTTGTAGAAAACCCGCAGGAGATCGCAATTCGAACAGATGGGCACTGTGCCCGGACCGCCCGCGCCGGGGTGGTCGCCGCAGGAGTAGAAGAACCCCGGCTCGATCACAATCTCCTCGTCCGGGTCGCATTGCGATTTGTAGAATCCCGCGGCGGGCTTGGGAATGCGGAAGATATCGTGGACGCCGTGATCGCAGATACGGTCGCCCGAGCCGAAATTGCCGTGCGTCGCATAGTCGAAGGCGCACCAGGCGATGCCTCCGGCATAGCGGTCGTCACCCGCGATTTGATTGTGCACGCGGGCGTGCCGGAGCACGTGCTCCGCCACGTGGTCCACATTGTCGAACCGTTTGGTGGAAAATGTGTGGCCCACGAATTCCGTATTGAGGTACTGCGGATGGTTCGGCGGCCGCAGCGGGAATCCGAAATCGTTCATCGTGAAGACGTCTTCCAGCATTTCGGATTCGTAATTGTTGCGGATGCCGCCGGTCTGGCGCGAGTCGTCCAGCTTATGCGCCAGGTCGTTGGTGCGAGTGTAGAAGTCGTGATCGTCGGCGGATTCATTGATGCGCACACCCCACAGGACGATCGACGGGTGGTTCCAATCCCTGCGGACCATGCGATCGACGTTATCTACCGCCAGGCTCTGCCATTCGGGACCGCCGATCGTCTGCCATCCCGGGATTTCCTCCAGCACCAGCAGCCCCAGCTCGTCGCAGGCGTCGAGGAATGCCGGCGACTGCGGATAGTGCGACGTGCGCACGATGTTGCATTTCAGCTCGCGGCGCAGGATGTAGGCGTCGCGCGCCTGTACCCGGGCCGGCATGGCCCCGCCCACATAAGGGAATGTCTGATGGCGGTTCAGCCCGCGCAATTTCAGATGTTCGCCGTTCAGAAAGAAGCCGTGGTCCGTAAAGACGGCCGACCGGAAACCGACGCGCGTGGAATAGGAATCGCCGTTATCGAGCCGCACCGCCACCTGGTAGAGGCGCGGATGCTTCACGCTCCACAGCTCGATGCTGCCGAGGCCCAGCATTTCGACATCGTGATACGGCGCCACTGCATTCACCGTCAGGGCCGCCGATTTGAGCACGCGGTCGCCGTCGCGCAGTTCCGCGTTGATGGTGACCGGCTTCGCGATCGGCCCGTCGAGATAGCAGCGAACCACCAGCCCCGGGTCGCCCGACATCACGCGCACCGGCTTGGCGAAGACGTTTTCGAGGTGAGTTGCCGGGACCACGCGCAGGTTGGCATCGCGGTAGATGCCGCCGAAGGTCAGATAATCGATGGGACCGCCGAAGGGCGGGATATCGGCCCTCTCGGTGGAATCGACGGTGACTACCAGCAGGTTGTCGGCGTCGTGCTTCACGTGCGGCGTCAGCTCGAACGAGAACGGCGTATATCCGCCGCGATATTCGGGGAAGCGGTGGCCGTTGAAAGTGACTTTGCAGGCCGTCATGACGCCCTGGAAATCCACGAATACACGCTTCCCCTGCCACGAGGACGGCGCTCGGAAATGACGGCGGTAGGTGGAGACGAACTGGTAATCCTTATCGTTGAAACTGTGCCACGGCAGCTGCAGATTCGTGTGAGGTAGGGTGACGTGACGGAATCCGCTTTCATCGAAACCGGGCGAATCGGCTCCGGGCACCGCGCTGCGGCGATACAGCCAGTTGCGGTTGAGGGAATAAATCCGATGTAGCGGAATGACGGGACGGACACTTTGCGCGCGAACGACCGTGGCCACGGCGCCCGCGCCGGCAAGAAACGCGCGGCGATTCAAGGGGTCTCCAGGCGCCGGAAAAATGACGCCAATCAGAGATGATATCCAAGATCGGCCCGGACGTGCGGGCAAATACCGCAGATGTACGATTGAATACGGCGCGGGAGATACCACTACTCCCGCGCCGGGCCTGGGCGATACGGGAAAACATGTCCCGGACCCGCTGGTGTTTTTCATCAGATTTGATATATTTAGATACACAAATCTGGTGCTGGTCGCAGCACCAGTTGCGTATGCGGGGGCTCGACTATTCTGTCGGGGCTCCTCGCTGAGGAGGAGTTGGTAATGATGAAGAGCTCAACAATCAGCAAATTTTTCTGGTTTTCCTTCGCCGTTGTCCTGCTGGCTTCGGCCCTTTCCGCTCAATCACTTATGACGGGTGATATCGCGGGAGTCATCAAGGACCCCAGCGGCGCGCTAATTCAGAATGCGTCTATCACTCTGAAGAGCGTCGACACGGGCGCAACACAGGAGACCAAAAGCAGTACCACTGGAGAATATCGCTTCCGCCTGTTGAAGCCCGGCCGGTACACGGTATCGGTTGTCCAATCCGGGTTTCAGAAGACGGAACGGGCGACTGAGGTTACGGTAGGCGGCATCGCTAGCGCGGACATAACCTTGACGGTCGGTCAAGCCACCCAGACCGTGGAAGTGACCACCGAGGCGCCGCTCGTCAATACGGAAGCCAGCACCAATACCTATTACACGATGCAGGATCTGGTGCAGCTGCCCTCCGCGGGCGGCGATATCACCAACATTGCCTATACAGCGCCGGGCGTTGTGGTCAACACCACCGGCGGTTACGGGAATTTCCAGGTCAACGGCCTTCCGGCGACGTCCAATCTGTTCACGGTGAACGGCGAGAACGACATGGACCCGTACTTCAACATCAACAATTCGGGAGCGTCGAATCTCACTCTCGGGCAGAACGAACTGCAGGAAGCCGCCGTGGTGGCCAATCCGTACGGCGGCCAGTACGGACAACTTTCCGGCGCGCAGGTATCCTATGTGACCATGTCGGGGGCCAACCAGTTCCATGGCAATGCGGCATATTGGTGGAACGGCCGCGTAATGAACTCCAACGACTGGTTCAACAACTACTATGGCGTTGACAAGCCGTTTTCCAATGCCAACCAGTGGGCGGCGCGTATCGGCGGCCCCATCCGCAAGGACAAGACGTTCTTCTTCGTCGACACCGAGGGTCTGAGATTCGTTTTGCCGAACGTCTTCTCGGTTGAGATCCCGACCTCGGCCTTCGCCACCGCGGCGCTAAACAACATAAAGGCTAAAGCGCCGAATGAAGCCTCCGCTTACACCAACCTGTTCAACCTTTGGGCCAACGCCCCTGGCTCGGGCGGCGCCGTGCCGATCTCCAACCCGCCTTCATGCGCATCGTTGACGCTTACGGGGTATAACCCGGCCACCACACCGTGCGCGCAGAAGTTTGAATCGAGCGCCAATGCTCTCGGTTCGGAATGGATTTTGGCCTTCCGCATCGATCAAAGAATAGGCGACCACGACAACGCCTACTTCCGCTACAAGCTGGATCACGGTTTGCAGCCCACTTTGCTCGATCCGATCAGCGCGAATTTCGACGCTCTCTCGAACCAGCCGTCGTACGACATGCAGTTCTCGGAAAATCATATCTTTGGCGCGCGAGCCACGAATAACTTCATGGCGTCCTTCAGTCACTATGTGGCGCTGTTCTCCCAGAATGCGCAGTTGGTGCAGAGCACGTTTCCCTGGCAGATCACCGACTCCGGCACCGTGCCGTTTACGGGCTTCAACGATCAGCATGCTTTCCCGCAGGGACGCAACGTCTCGCAGTACCAGTTCATTGACGACTTCACGTACACGCGCGGGAAACATAACTTCAAGTTCGGCGAAAACTTCCGCCGCTACGATGTGAGCGATCACAATTTCTTCTACAACAATCCCCGAGTCTACTTCGGCTACAACTCTGCCGGCATGCAGAACTTCGTCAATGGATTGGCGTACCGCTACACTCAAGCGGACAACTTCGCGTCGGATGTGCCTATCGCCATGTGGGGCTTAGGCGTTTATGCCCAGGACGAGTGGAACGCCGCATCTAATCTCAAGCTGACATTGGCGTTCCGAGTGGAGCGCAATTCCAACCCGGTTTGCCAGTTCAATTGTTTCGCCAATTTCATAGGACCGACTACGTCACTCCCCAGCTTCACCAGTTCCAATCCCGGTAACGTTCCCTATTCGAGCGATATCGCTTCGGGTTTGCACCAGGCTTATCAAGGGGTCGATGGCCTGGTTTACTCGCCGCGGATTGGCTTTAGCTGGTCGCCGGGCGGCGACACAAAAACGGTCGTCAGCGGCGGTTTCATGCTGGCGTACGACAATCCGGCCGCCGGCCTGGTAGACGATTTGTTGGCCGACCCCCCCATCGCCGTCACGCTCCTTGTCCAACCCACCGCCGGCATCGCTCCCTTCGACCCCGCTGGAGGGCTGGCAACTTTCCGGGCGTCGGCCAATGCCTTCAGCATTAGCAAGACGTACAGTCAAATCTCGTCGGCATTGAGCGCGCTCGGGGCCACCTTCGCCGCACCGGCGGTTACTTCGATCGTGGGAACCATCCACGCCCCCATGGTGCGTGAATGGAATCTCCAGGTTCAGCGGCAGGTGAGTAACGACTTGGTCCTGAGCCTGAATTACGCCGGCAACAGCTCCACCCGGCTGCCTTACTCCAACGCCTGGCCCAATTCATACGATCAATACGGCCTGTATCCGGGCGTCCCGGGGATACCGGCCAACAAGCCGGTTCCGAATTACAGCACGGTTACCCAGATTCAGAGCGGCGCTGTTTCCAATTACAGCGGTCTGAGCATCATCCTGACAAAGCGGTTCTCTCACTCGGTATCGACGCATCTGAGCTACACCTGGTCGCACGGCCTGGATGAGTGCTCGAATGGCTGCCTGTTTACCGATGGAAACGCCGTCACCACCGGCGGTCAGGTGAATCCGCTCAGTCTTCGCACCAACAACTATGGCAACTCGGACTATGACATTCAGAACAGCTTCAACGGCGATTTTGTCGTTAATCCGACATTCCACCCCACCAGCAGGGCAGTAGCGCACGTCGTGAACGGATGGGAATTCTCCGGCAAGATCTTCTGGCGTTCCGGTTTGCCGTTCACGGTTACCGATAGCGTAGGGGCCCTCGGCAACGGCGGCGGCGCCATCTTTGCCACCCCGCTCGGCAAAGGCTGGGGCGGGATGAGTTGCGGCCGGGCAGCCGCCGGCGATCCCGGCGTTGCCGTGCCCTGCATCAATTCCAACGTCTATCTCAACAGCTCCGCCGACAGCTTCAACAACTACACGATGTGGTCTCCGGCCACCCGCAACCAGTTGTTCGGGCCGCATTACTTCGATCTCGACCTGAACCTGTACCGCAATTTCACCATCAAGGAAAAGCTGCATCTGAAATTCGGCATCCAGGCATTCAACGCGCTCAACCACCCGAATTTCGGCCAGCCCGACGCCAGCCTGGGCGACGGCTCCACCGGTCTCATTTCGACCATGGCGGCCACCACCACCAGCCCGTATGGCTCGTTCCTGGGGTTCGATTCGTCGGTGCGCGTGGTGCAAATCTCCGGCAAGATCACTTTCTAGCGATCAACCAGTCGGAAACAACCAACGGCCGCCCACCCACCAGGGTGCGCGGCCGTTTTTTTTGGCGAAGGATCTGGCCCGATCATACGACCTGGTTCGTGCTCAGAACAGTCTCGATCAATCGGGCGGCCGTCCGGAAATAGCTAACGACGTCGAGGGCTGGCTCCCAGGCCTGCTGCAGAATGAGCCCCTGCAACAGCGAAAGCATTACCCGAGAGAGCGAATCGGCGTCCACTGCCGCTGTTAGTTCGCCGGCTTGCTGTGCATGGCGCAGAGCGGCGGCCAGCGAGTCACGCTGCCGCAACCCCCGTTCTACGATTCTGCGGATCTGCTTGTCGCGGAGAGATTCCGACCAGATCTGGATCAGGACCTTGCGGCGCTGCTTTTCTCTCCGATCCCGGAAATGGACCACCAGCGACTGGGCGAGTTGGCGCAAGCCCGCCGCGAAACTCCCCGATGCGGGCAGTTCGGCGAGCATCCTGGATTCCCGATCATGCCGCTCGGCGGCAATCGCCGCCACGATATCGTGCTTTCCACGAAAGTAGCAATAGATCGCACCCGGGCTCAGTTTCGATTCGCGCACAATGTCCGCCATCGAGGTCCGATGGAAGCCGTTGCGCGCGAAACAACGCGTGGCCGCATCGAGAATTGTCGATTGCTGTGCCCGGCGGCGCGCTTCGCTGATCTTCGGCATCGGCTACACTCCCGCCCGGATTGCGGTTGCGATCCGGTAAGCCTCGGAACCGCTCTCCTCCCTGCCGTTCAGGGCGCGGTACCGTCTGGCGGCTTCCGCGGTCGATAAATCCTGGTCCAGGATAAACCCGTGCGGCTCCAATTCGGACCGCAGCCTTACGGGATCGAAGCCGAAGATGAACGGCTCCCCGCTGAAGCGCACCCAGAAGTTCCAGCGGCGCGCGCCTCGAAACGCGCCGGAACCATCGATCGCGTGCCGATCCATGTAAGTAAAAATCAGCCGGCTGCCCGTCGCGAGCAGGCGGGCGAGCACCGCCAGGTTGCGGTCCACCGCAGATTTCGTCAGGTAGCTCACCACGCCTTCCCAAACCGCGATTGTGCGCCTGTCCTTGTCGAAGCCGTGCCGTGCGAGTTCGTCTTCGAGTTTGGCGGTTTCGAAGTCGACGTCCACGAAGTGAACATTGGCCCGAGGTTTCTCCCGCAAAGCCCTCAAGCGCTCCCGCTTTGCCTGTTGCGTGGCCGGATGATCGACTTCGAAGATGTCGATACGCCGCGCTTCCGGCAGGCGATACGCGCGGCTGTCGAAACCGGCCCCGAGAAGCACCATCTGTTCCGCCCCGGCGGCAATCGCCTGTAGGACAAGGTCGTCAATCACACGGGTGCGTACGACCCCGGAGCTACGCGTGTATGGCCAGCCGAGATCGAGAAATCGGCGGACCAGCCAGCGCCCGGCGTGCGTGCCGGAAATGCGGGCAAGGCGCCGGAGCGTCCCGGACAACAGTGGGATCGCGTAAGGATCGTTAAAGAGGCGCCGCTCCGGCGGTTCGGCGGATTCCACGGCGCGAAACAACGCCATGTATTCGGCCGTCCGGCTGGGCTTCGTGTCCTTCATCAAACAGAATGACTATTCTGTTTTATTGTAGCAGTTGCGGATACCCCGGCGGATTGCTCTTGACAGGCCGCCCGCCGTGATCCATACTCAGAACACTTACTAAGTATTCTGGGTATGGCATGGCCAGACAGGACGCGCTACAAGGTTCGCTGCCGCTGCTGATCCTCAAAATCCTGGGACGCATGGGGCCGCTCCACGGCTACGGGATCACCGCTCGCATCGAAAGCATGTCCGACGTCCTGCGCGTGGAGGAGGGTTCGCTCTACCCGGCGCTCCATCGCATGGAAGAATCCGGATTCATTCGCGCCAAATGGGCAACCACCGAACACAAACGCCGCGCCCGCGTGTACGAGATTACGGCGGCTGGACGCAAGCACCTGGAGGAAGAGGAACGCCGCTGGCTGGCCGTGACGGCGGCGGTGGGGCAGATTCTGCAGCGGGTCTGAGGGAGATCAATGTCGTTATTGTCCCGAGTCGCGAATGTCTTCCGTGCCGGACGGGTCCATGCCGAGTTGGAAGAAGAGCTGGAATTCCATGTCGAAGAGCGGACCCGGGCGCTGGTCGCCGATGGGATGGCGGCCGGACCCGCGCGTGCCGCCGCCCGCCGCCAACTGGGCGCGCGCTTGCACCTTCGGGAACGCAGCTATGACGCCAAATCGCTGGCCTGGCTGGAATCGGTTCTTCGCGATCTTCGATTCGGTTTTCGCATTTTGCGCAAGGAGCGGACAGTCACGTCGGCCGCGGTGCTGTCGCTGGCATTGGCGCTGGGAGTTTGTACCGCGGCATTCTCGCTGATCGATGCCCTGATCCTCCGGCCGCTCCCGGTTGCCAGGCCGCACGAACTGGTTGCGCTCACTTATCCGGGTTCCGGCAGACCGGGGCCGTCCGGCGAAGTCGAAGACGAAGAACGCTTCAGTTATCCGATGTTGCAGCAGCTCCGCCAGGCAGGCGGGTCCGACATCGACCTGTTTGGCGCGACCTTTTCCAGTAACTTTTCGGCCGCCACACTCAGCGGCTCGCTTGAGGAATTCCACTTGCGGGTCGAATCGCTCACCGGCGGTGGATTCGAGGTACTGGGTGTGAAACCGGCCGTGGGCCGCCTGTTCACGGCGGCGGACGACCGCGCCGATGCTCCCCGCGTCGCAGTCCTCAGCCATGCATTCTGGACCCGTCAGTTCGCGGGCGCCGCCGGCGTGACCGGCCAGTGGTTGACGGTTGCGGGTACTCAGTATCAAATCGCCGGCGTCGCCGAAGAAGGCTTCAGCGGACTCGGGCCGGGATACCTCACCGACGTCTGGGTCCCGCTCGTTACCACCGTCCGCACGGCCCGTTTGGCCGATCCGGACGCCGCCTTGCTGCATATCTGGGGCCGCATTCCCGCGGACCATTCGTGGATTCCGGCAGGCGAGAAGCTGCAGGCCGCATTCAGTAATTTCCGCCGCGAGCAGGGCGGCGCGTCCGTTCACGATCTGCCGCTGCGCGTGCGTTCCGCCGCGACGGGCGAGGCCTCGCTTTTCCGCAAGCAATTCCGCCGGCCGCTATGGGTTCTAGGAATGATCTCGCTGCTGATCCTGGCCATCGCCTGCTCGAACGTCGCGAATCTGCTGATCGCACGCAGCGCGGCGCGCGGACGCGAAATGGCATTGCGCCTCGCCATTGGCGCCGGCCGCGGCCGTCTGATCCAGCAACTGCTCATCGAAAGCGCGCTGCTGGCGGGCGCGGCCTGCGCGCTGGCGCTGGTCTTCGCGGGCTACATGGCGCCCTTCGTCGTCTCCCAGCTTGGCCCTTCGGACTTTCCGGCCTACCTGGAGACCGGGATCGATGGCCGGGTTTTCGGATTCGCCGTGATCTGCGCGGCCGCGACGGCCGTGGCGTTCGGTTTGATTCCGGCGCTCCGCGCGTCGGCGGCGGCGCCGAACCTCGCGCTCCAGGCCGATAACAGCAAAGCCAGCAGCCGCTCCGGCACATTGCGCGCAGTCCTCTCCGTGCAGGTGGCGTTCAGTATCGCCGTGCTCCTGCTCTCCGGACTCCTGGTGACATCCTTCCGCAAGCTGATGAGCGTCGATCTGGGATTCAGTAAAGACCGCGTGCTGCTGTTCGATGTGGCCGCAACCTCTCCCGTGGACAAGGCGGCGCAGGCCGCGGCGGCCGCTCAACTGTTGGACCGGCTGCGCCGTTCCCCGGGCGTGGAAGCTGCCGGATTATCCAATCTCGCCCTCGTCAGCGGGGCATTCGGGCCGATGATCTGGCCGCAGATCCGGTTGCCGGGCCGCGACTGGGAGCGCGCCCGGCCGCTCTACATGGCCGTCTCACCCGGCTTTTTCGAGACCATGCGGATCCGCCTGCTGGCCGGCCGCGTCTTCGATCCTTCCGACGTTCCCGCGGCCGCAAGCTCGGCGGTCATCGTCAATCAGGCGTTCCTCGGTCAGTTTCTCCATGGCGAAGCCGCTCTGGGCCGCCGACTCGAACAACTCGGCGACGACCCCCAACCCATCAGCCTGACCATCGTCGGAGTAGTCGCGAATGTCCGGTACAACAACCTCCGCGAGAAGTTTACGCCGACCATCTATACGCCCCTGATGGCGCTGAATGGGGCGCACCTGGCCGTGCGGACGGCGGGCGACCCGCGCGGATTCGCCAACGCTCTGCGTAAGACCATCGAGGAGAGCAACCGCGCGCTGAAAGTCACCCGCGTCACCACCCAATCCACGCACATCGACGACGCCGTGCTCAGCGAGCACCTGCTGGCTGTCCTGGGCGGCCTGTTCGCCGCCATCGCCTTGCTGCTGGTGACCATCGGATTGTACGGTGTGATTGGCTATGCGGCGGCGCGGCGCCGCAAGGAAGTCGCAATCCGCATCGCCCTGGGAGCGCCGCGTCCGGCGGTGCTGCGGCTGATGTGGTCGGATGTCGCGATTCCCGTGGCCGCGGGCCTGGCCGCGGGCATTGCCGGCGGAGCTTTGGCCGCGCGTTTTTTGGAAAGCCTTCTCTTCGAGGTCAAATCCACCGACGCCGCCAGCCTGGCCGTCCCCGTGATCTGTATCGTGCTGACATCCCTGGCGGCGGCCCTGCCGCCGGCACTCAAGGCCTCGAAAACCGATCCCATGTCGGTGTTACGGCACGAATAGGTAGGACCGTCCTACATCACCTGGCATGCAGCGTCAAGGTCTCGCCCTGCAGCCCCGGCGCCGAGGCACGCACGGTAATCGTTCCGGCATTTCTCCCCGCGCGGACGATGGCCAGCGCACGCCCTTGATAGACCTTCCGCCGCCCGGACTGGGCGCTGCTGACGTCGCGCAGATCGCCCGAATCCAGAGCGGCTAGAACACCGCCGCTGACCGTGACGTCGACCGGCGTATCCCCGTGGTATACCCGCCGGCCTTCGGCATCCACCACGCGAACTTCGATGTTGGCGATGTCGTGCCCGTCGGAGGAGAGCTCGACCTTGTCGGCAATCAGGCGGATCCGGTGCGCCACTCCCGATGTAGTCAGCTCGAAGGAAGCAACCTCCTGCGAATCGCGGAGCCCCACGGCCCGCAGAATGCCAGGCTCGTTGGGGACGTCCCAGTGAAGCACCGGGTTGAGGCGATCGCCGGCCGGCTGCTCGCCCAGGGGCTTGCCGTTCAAAAACAAAGCCGCGGACGCGCAGTTCGTATACACCTCGACGGGGATGGTCTTTCGCGCGTCACCATGCCAGTTCCAGGTTTCGGCGAGCGCCACCGGGCGGTTTGCGGGGGCGCCCGCCGGAGAGGCTTCGCGCGCGGCCACGTACACCATGGGCTTGTTGGACCACACAGCTTCGCGCAAATACGACACCGGTTTGCGAAATCCGCACAGGTCCAGCAATCCGGCGCCATTGCCGCGGCTGGGATAACGGCCGGCTTCGCCCAGGTAGTCGACGCCCGTCCAGAGGAACTGGCCCGCGACATATTCGTTCTTCGCCACCGCGCGCCATGCCGCCGCCGAATGCGAGTTCTCGCTGCCCAGGATGACTCGTGCCGGGTAGGTCCTGTGGTCGCGCGCGTAATGCTGCTCCAGGTAGTTGTAACCGGCGACGTCCAGCAGATCCGCCAGGCCGGTGGCGTTCGAAGACGGCGTGTCCGCCAGCGCCTGCGTCACCGGCCGCGTGGCGTCCAGTAATTTGACGATCGAAAGCAAGCGGCGCGCGATCGGCACCAGTTCATTGGCGTCGCGCATCCCGGGACGGTAATTCGCGCCCATCGGATGGCCGAACGGGTCGCCCGGATAATCGATCTCGTTGCCGATACTCCACAGCACGATCGAGGGGTGATTGCGGTCGCGCAACACCATGTCGGCCAGGTCGCGGTCGGACCATTCCGCGAACACCTCGTGGTAGCCGCGAGTGCCCGGCTCCCCAACATTCCAGCCCTGGATCCATTTGTGCTTGCCGCCGGTCCATTCGTCGAAGGCTTCATCCATCACCAGCAGGCCCAGACGGTCGCAGAGATCGTACTCTTCCGGCGCCATCGGATTGTGCGAGCAGCGAATCGCATTGACCCCGAGATTTTTCAGGATTCTCAGCCGCCGCTCCAGCGCCACTTCCGAAAACGCCGCGCCCAGACCGCCCAGGTCGTGATGCAGGCAGACGCCTTTGATTTTGAGCGCCTCTCCGTTGAGGAAAAAGCCGCGATTGGGATCGAAACGGATGGTGCGAATGCCCAACGGCGTTCGAACCTCGTCGGTGACCGAACCGGCTACCGTGATGCGCGTCACAACCGCATAGAGATTAGGAACGTCCAGCGTCCACAACTGCGGGTTGCGCACCGCCACCTGCTGCATCACCAGTTTGCTGGCGCCGTCCGCCACCTGGCCCGCGTCCGTCGAGACGGAAGCGAGTTCATGGCCGGCCGCATCCTCGATCGTCGATGTCACCTGCGCCGCCACGCCGGCCGCGGATTGGTTCATCACGCTCGTTTCTATCGAGACCACGGCCTGGGTATCGCTGACAATCGGCGTGCGCACGAAGGTTCCCCAATGCGCCACGTGCACGGGCTGCGCGGTCACCAGCCATACGTGCCGGTAGATGCCGCTTCCGGTATAGAAGCGCGAGTCGGCTGCCGCCGAGTGATCCACGCGGACGGCCATCAGGTTGTGGTCCGCGCCGAAATTCAGGTAGGGCGTCAGTTCGTATTCGAAGGACGAATAACCGGACGGGCGATGGCCGAGCAGGTGCCCGTTGACCCATACGTCGCTGTCCCGATAGACGCCGTCGAAATCCACGAAGATGCGGCTGCCGCGCAACGATTCCGGCAAGTCGAAACTTTTGCGGTACCATCCGATTCCGCCCGGCAGATAGCCGGTGCCGCTGGCGTTGGACGCGCTGTACGCCCCTTCGATCGACCAGTCGTGCGGCAGCGTGAGCACGCGCCACGCGCTGTCGTTCGCGCCGGGCTGTTCCGAACCCGGCAGATCGCCCAGATGGAATTTCCAATCGTCATCGAAGTTGCGGCGCTCGGCGGAAGACGCGACCGTCACCGCGGCCAGCACCAGGAGAGAGATTCGCTTCACCAACCCGTAGTGTACTGCCGATCACGCGGGCCGTTCGGGCGCCGCTCAATACCGCGATTCGTCCCAGCGGGTGACGGTGGACGTGCCGTCGAGACGGAGATGCAGTTCGCGTTTCCGCCGTTTGGGCGCCGGCGGTTCCGGCGGCGTCGGGACCGCCTCCGGCGCCGGCTTTGGCTTCGCCGATTCCAGCGCTCTGGCCTCCGATTCCTTCAATGCGGCAGTCTGCCGCCGCACCGCCATGGCTTCCTTTGCCGCCAGACGGACAACCGGAGAGCTGTCGCGGCGCGCGTGTTCGAGCAGGCCGGCGTACCCCGGCTCGTCGATCTGCCCCGCCAGCCAGGCGGCGGTGGCTCGAAAGGCGGGGCGGGCATCCTCCGCCATGCGCCGCACCAGCGGCAGCACGTCGTCCTCGCGCAGGAGGTGAAGTCCATAGACAGCTCGTCCCACCACCCGCTCGCTGGCGTCCTCGAGGCACTTGCGCATCGTGTGGCGCGCCTGGGGAGTATCCACGCCCCACAAACCCTCTACCACCCCGGCGCGAATTTCCGGACCGCCCGATTCCAGCCACCGCTGCGTCCAACCCCAATTCCGGATCCGTTTCCCGACAAGTGTGGTCGCGCGTTCCGCCACGGCGGGATCGTTATGGCCGGTCAGATGGATGAGGATCGGAATCAGTCGCGGACCGCTGGAGATCTCGTTCAGCACGCCAAGGATCCTCACGATCACTTCGGGCGTCAGCGCATACCGGTCTTCCCACCGGCCTGGCAGCAGCTTGGCCAGCCGCAAATCCAGGCGGTGGTCGATGGCGTGGAGTTTGCGGCAAATCCTGGTCAGATCGCGGACGGAGAACCTTCCCGGGCGAATCAGCTCGAGGAGGAATTCCGGCCGGTCGAGAAGGCCGGGGCTCATCCTCGCCTGCTCCGAATTGGGCGGCGCCGACTGAAGCAGTTCTAAGCCGGCCTGAAAGAACACTTCCGGATCGGATTTGAAGGCATCGCGCAGGAAAGCATTGGCGCTTCCGGGTGGAAGTTGCAGCGCGGTTCGCACCGACACCTGCATTGCTCGAATGGAGGTGTCGGCGTGGGAGCTCATCCAAATGATGCATATCGTCCGCGCCGCCGATTTCTTGAAAATGCAGCTTTCTCTACGGCGCCGGAACCGGAACCGGAGCGGTGAACGCTGCCTCCGCCATCAGCATCCGTTGCTGTTCGATATCGACCCGCTGTTTCTTTCCGCGCGCCATGAGGTTGTCGAACGCCAGGTTCTGAAGTGCGGAATTCGCGCCCGCCAACGAGGCCAGCGTCTGCCACAACAGCAGTTTGCCTTCCACGCCCAACGACAGCGTCTCCAGAGTGCGAAACGTGCCATAGGGATCGGGTGTGAATTTCAATTCGCTCACTTTCGATCCCAACCAGCCGGCCGCCTGTTTGATCGCCGATGGGCCGTTACCCATGCGATCGAGGATGTTTTGCAGGAACGTGCGATCCTCGCGGACCTGGCTCATCATTTCCAGCGCAAAGGCGGCGATCGGTTTGCCTGGATACTGATCGCGCAGCAACTGCAGCAGATCGATTGCCGAATTCGCCGCCGCCAGATGATCGTTGAGATACGCCGACAGATGTTCGTTCATACCCTTGTACAGGCATGCCGCGTTCCACGGTGTCGGGGAGCACCTTCGGAGAAGATCAGTTGGCGCTGGGCCGCTCCACGCGATCGATCACCAGCACTTCCACCGGGCCTTTGGTGGATACCAGCTTCAGTCCAAGTTGTTCCTGCAAAGCGGCCATGATGTTCGGGCGGTTCGGATCGCTCGGCAGGGGTAATCCACCCGGATCGTGACTGCCTCCGGCGCCGGGGAGACCGCGAGTCAGGTCATCGGGCGTAAATGCCATGGCGATATCGGTCTTCCCGGTGAAGCCCGTTTTGTCGATCACCGGGCGGTCGAGCACGGCTGCGAGCATTCCGATGAGCATCGCCATATCCACGGATCTTCCGAGCATTTTCAGTCCCTGGGGCGACATGTCTATCAGGATTTTGCCGCACGGCCCCCGAACGTTGGCGTTCGGCGGAGGACTGGCTGGGTCCGCGGCCAGGCAATCCGCTTCTTTAGACACGGGCAGCCGCTCGCCGTTCTTGTCAGCCACGAGTGCATATACCGGCAGTTCGCGGGTATCCCGGTGGATCGCCAGTTTGAATCGATCGGCGAGCAGGGTTTGCAGCATCAGCCAGACTTCTGCGCGGTCGATATCGTGGTCCGGTTTGGCTTCGATATCGTAGCCTTCGGCATTGATCCATTCCGGTCCGCCGACAATTTGATACGCCTGCACCTGGTAGGCATTTTCAATCAGCTGCGACACCCGCGCGTTGTGTGTCGTGAGCCGGCCGCCGGGTTGCGGCCGCACGATCATGGATCGCGGCTGCGCCTCCGCGTTGAGCTTGACGGACGCGACCTGAAACGCCGGCCGTTCCTGCGTCTGTCCGAACAACCCAAACGCCGCCAGGAGTAAAGCAGCGCCGATGACGACTCCGGGCACGATGCCGCCGCTCGCGGGCCGCGATTCGCCCAGCAGCCGCGCGATGCGGTCGGCCAGCGAACCGCCGTTCGCCGCCAGGGCCAGATGCAATCCGGCGCGCTGCGCTTCCAACTCGGCGAGCGCGGAGGCGTACGTCAGCACGTCGCCGCTCATGCGCACGGCGATATCGTCGCAGCAGGCCTCGCGTTCGGCGCGAATCTGTCCCGATATCCACCACACCGCCGGATGGTAAAACAGCAGCGCTTCGGCGGCGCACTGCACCATGTTCACCAGGTAATCCTGCCGGCGGATGTGCGCCAGTTCGTGCATCAGCAGCGATTCCACGTATGCCACGGGCAGACCGCTCAACGCGCCGACCGGCGCCAGCACCACCGGCCGCAGCCATCCGACCACCGCCGGCGTCTGCACCCACGCCGAGACCAGCAAGCGCACCGGACGCGTCAGCCCCAGCCGCTCTTTCAAACGGTCGAGCGTCTGCTGCCAATCGGCGGATGCCGGCCGTGAAGTCGTGGAGCGCGCGCCCGCCGCGGCCGCCCATCCGCCGAGCAGGCGGATCCCGAACACCATCGCGCCCAGCATCCACGCGGCCACCACCCAGGGCAGGAATCGCGGCGCCGGTTTGCGCGGAACCGTGGCGCGCACCGGCTGCGGCAAGGGCACGACTGGCGTCGGCGTGATGGCCCTGAATCCAGGGATGGTCGCCGTGCGATCCGGCGCCGAGGCCACGATATCCGCGGGCGCCAGCCGGTACCAGGTCGCGGCCGGCGCCATAACCATCACCACCAGCGCCGCACAGGCCAGAAGGTATCGGCGGTTCGGATCGGCGTGCCGCGCCAGCCGCGCCCGCGCCACCGCGTAGACGGCGGCGATAGCAGCACCTTCCCACAGAAAATGTAGCAATGTCCAACCGAGCCGCTCCACCCACGGCTGCGCGGCCAGCGTTTCGATGATGTTCATCGTGTGTGTCCCCTCTTTCTGGCGAATTTCTCCAGCATGGCGCGGATTTCGTTCAGTTCCTCCGCCGAGGCCGGCTTGGCGGAAAGCGCGCCCATTACCAGGCTGCGCGCCGATCCATCGAAAGCCCGCCGCAGCAGGTCGCCCGCGATCTGTTTCTGCGTCTGCTCCTTGGGCGCGCGCGCTTCATAGACATGCGACCGGAAACGCTCGCTGCGCGTCACCAATCCCTTTTCCAGCATCAACTGCATCTGCTTCAGGGTGGTGGTGTAGCCGTTGTCTTTGCCGAGCGCTTCGTGGACCTCGCGCACGGTCGCCGGGCCCAGCCGCCAGAGGACCGCCAGGATGTCCAGCTCGGCGTCGGTGGGAAGCGGAAGTGGATCGTCAGCCATGTGACCCCACTCTACAACGAAATAAAACGTATGTCAACGATAAAAATCGTATATCGGCCGCCGGCGGTCCGCCGCTGTACAATGGCCGAGGCCCATGTCCGCGCCCGCCCGATCGCTCCGCGCTCTCCTCACCGGCCTCATCGATTACGCCGGCCTATACCCTCCCGCCGCGCTGCCGTTTGCCGAGGTCGCCGCCAGGTACGAATCCTACGCCGCGTCGCCCGAGAGCTGGATCCTCAATCGTCTGGTGCTTCCCGCCGCTCACCTGGCGGAAGTGCGGCCCTCCTGGCGCGTGACGCTGCTCGTCGACCGCGACCCCGGCGCGGTCCCGGCCGCCATCGAAACGTTCGAAACCAAACTGCCGCGGCGCCTTTCGCTCCCCACCTACTGCGAAGTGCCGCTCGACACGGTGCCTTTCGATGCCTTCGCCAAGGTTCGCACCGGCGGTCTGACCCCCGACGCCATCCCGAGCTCCCGCTCGCTGGGAGAATTCATACACGAGGCCGCGCGGCGGCCCAATGCGTTTAAGGCCACCGCCGGGCTGCACCACCCGCTGCGCTCCGAACGGGCCCTCACCTATGCGGCCGACAGCCCTCGCGCCATGATGCACGGTTTTCTGAGCGTCTTCCTGGCCGCGGTGTTCGCCTGGCACGACGCGGATTACCCGCAAGTGGCGGCCATCGTGGATGAGACCGATCTCCGCGCCTTCGAGTTCCTGGATTCTGAAGTTCGCTGGCGGGGCAACATCGTCACTACCGGGCAGATCGCCTGCGCCCGCCGCGATTTCGCTCACAGCTTCGGCTCCTGCTCGTTCGAGGAGCCTATCGCCGACCTGCGCCGCCTCGGACTGCTCCCATGACCGACCACACGCACGATCCCGCGCTTCGCAGTTGGGTGGAATCCGCCAATCAAGCCGATTGCGGTTTCCCGATTCAGAATCTTCCTTTCGGCACGTTTCGACGGCGCGGCGCCGCCGGAACCGCGGCGGGAGTCGCCATCGGCGACCAGGTGCTCGATGTGACCGCCGCTTTTGGGGTGGAATCGGTGCGATCGGTGATGGCGCTGCCTCCCGCCGGCCGCGCCGATCTGCGCCAGCGCATCTGCGGGTATCTTGCGCAGCGCGAACCGGGATCCGGGCGCTTCCTGGCGCCGGTTTCCGAAGTCGAGCTGCTGCTGCCGTGCGAAATCGGCGATTACACGGATTTCTACGCCTCCATCCATCACGCCACCAATGTCGGCAGTATGTTCCGCCCCGATAATCCCCTGCTGCCGAATTACAAATGGCTGCCGGTTGGCTATCACGGCCGCGCATCGTCCATCGTGGTCAGCAGCACGCCAATACGCCGGCCGAGCGGGCAGACCGTCGAGAACCCCGCGGGACCGCCCTCGTTCGGGCCTTCCCGCCGGCTTGATTACGAGCTCGAATTGGGCGCGTTTCTCGGCCCCGGCAATGCGCTCGGGAAGCCGATTCGGGCGGCCGAAGCGGCCGATCATATTTTCGGCGTCTGCCTGCTCAACGATTGGTCGGCGCGCGACATGCAGACATGGGAATATCAGCCCCTAGGTCCGTTTCTGGCCAAGAACTTCGCCACCTCCATCTCTCCCTGGATTGTCACCCTGGAAGCCCTGGCGCCGTTCCGCTGCGCTCCCGCGCCGCGGCCGCCCGATGACCCGCGCCCGCTTCCCCACCTGCAATGCGGTTCTTCCGGAGCCTATAACATCACGCTCGAAGTCTGGTTTCGCACCGCCGGCATGCGGCGGCAATCTCTGGCGCCGGTCCGCATCAGCCGCAGCCACTTCGCGTCGCTCTATTGGACTCTGGCGCAAATGGTGGCACATCACACCTCCAACGGATGCAACATCCGCCCCGGCGACCTGATCGGCAGCGGGACGGTGTCCGGTCCCGAAAAGGAGAATCGCGGATGTCTTCTGGAACTGACATGGCGCGGCAGCGAACCTCTCGAGCTCCCCGGCGGCGAACAACGCCGATTCCTGGAAGACGGCGATGAAGTCACCCTGCGCGGCTGTTGCGAAGCCCCCGGCTTCCGCTCGATCAGCTTGGGGGAATGCACGGGCGAAATTGTCGCCTGACCAGCCGTTTCAGCTCTTCCGAAACATCGCCAGCGCCGATCGCGCACGCTTTCGCATCATCGATTCGAAAGAGACTCGCGGCACGTCGACCAACTTGCGCAGCTCGGCATCGCGCAGCAGGCGCTGCACGGAATTGGGCGTGCGCGCGGCGATCCGTTCGAATTCGCCGCCCGATTCGGCGCGCATGCCGGCGATGGCGCGATAGTAGCCCTGCTGCCCCTGCACTTTCTGACAGCCGGTAACCAATGCCGCGAGCACTTCGTGATTCTCCTCGATCCGTCCGACGCGCGCGCCCCACTCATCCAGAAACGGACAGAGCGGCAGCAGCAGGTCGGCTGACTGCCGCAGCGCCTTTACCGGGCGCAACGGGTAGTGTCGATGTCCTTCCGCCGAGAGCCCGGTGTGCTGGTAAATGCGCACCGCGCCGGCGAAACGGCCGCGCGTCTGCAGGTGGTCCATGACGGGCGCCGTGCGCGCGGTGCGCTTCCAGAATCCCATACCCTGCGTGAGATCGCCGCGATTGTGAGCCAGGGTCATCGAAAGCCGCAGCAGGTCCAGTTCGGCATCCGGCTCGCCGCAGACCTGGTCGAAGACCGCGGTCTCGCGGTCGATTTCCTGTTCGATGGCCGCCTGCGCCTCTTCCGCCGCCGCCGTGTCGCCAAGCTCGAGCGCCCACCCCAGGCCGCCCGCGATCATGCTCCATTGCTCGCCGTTATGCCCGCTGACGCCGCGGATCGCCCGCACCGAAATGCCGCGATCCGACCATGCGCGCGACTCCAGCGCCAATCGCAGCATCGGCCGCAAAACGTCGGGATCGCGCGACGCGCGCCAGACGATGCCGCGGATCTTGGTATCGACATCCGTCGGTACGAACGTCGCCACGGTCGCATGGTGGCACGCCGCGCAGAGCGCGAAATAATCCTGTAGTTGCTCGCCGAATTTCAGCTCCGGCCGCAGGATGTTCTCCCAGCTCGCCAGGATGCGCAGAAATCCTTCGTCGCCGCCGCCGAGCCCGATCAACCGTCCGCTCTCGCGCGGAGGCATGCGCGATTGCAGGAACGGCGCGGTGTTGCGGACCTGCGCGGCGAGAGTTTCCGGGGAGATCCAATGGCTCCAGGCGGCGGGAGGGTTAGGGAGAGTCTCGATCAAGCTACCAGTTTAGGCTGCTGTGGGTAATTTACCCACGGGGAGTTTCGCAAGTGCTTTGAAATCAAGCAGGCCCTACTCTGTTTTTGGGTAAATTACCCATGAACCCGGGCGCGCGCCGCCGATTATTCGCTGCTGTAGCTGATCTCGGATGTCCTCGCCGAGAGCGCCGTATATGCCAGCAGCAGCAGCGACACCGCCAGCAATCCCCCGATCGCCAGCCATGCCGGCGTGGGATCGGCGGCCACCACCATCAGATTGAGCGGCGGCGGCACCGGCACTTCCACCGGCGCCAGATTGCGCAGGTAGAAAATGACACTCACCTTCTGCAGCACCGACGGCAAAAACGGATTGATGCCTTCCCACACGAAAACAAACGCCGCGGCAATCAGAGGATTCCTGGAGAAAAGCCCGGTCATCAGAAAGATCGCTCCGTATCCCGCGCAAGCCAGCGCCGCCACCACCAGGTACCACTCCAGCTGATTCAATCCCGGACCGTGCAGGATGTAATCGGTATAGGCCGCGCCGGCATGCCTGCCGATCAGCAGGAACGATACCGCCGTGCTGCCGCCGAAGAGCAGCAGCGCCGCCGTCAACCCCGCCAGGTACTTTCCGGCCACCAGCACTTCGCGCCGCAGCGGCGTCATGTAGTAATAGTGGAGCGTCTTTTCCAGCATTTCGCCCCGGAACAGGTTGCTGAAGAGTCCCATGCAGCCGAAGAAAATCGCGCCGCGCAGGTAGAAGAACATGAACATGGCCGCGAAAACGGTGCCGTCTTCGCCCAGCGAGTGATGACTGAACTGCCTGCGCGATTCCACCAGCGAGTGCATTCCGGTGAGGAATACCGGCCCCAGCGCCAGACAGTAAATCCACCAGCCGCGCTTGGAAAGCAGGGTCTTCTTCCATTCCATCCGCCAGACGGCGGCCACCTGGCGCCAGTTCATACCGTGGCTCCTTCCGCGCCGATCAGGTATTGATACACCGAGTTGACGTCGTCATCCGCCGGCGCCACCGATTCCACTTCCAGCCCCTGCTCCAGCACCACGCGGTTCAGCATCAGGTAGAAGCCGTCGGCATCCTTGGTACGCAGCAGCAGACCTTTGCCATCGGTGGAAATCTTGGCTTCCACCGCGCCCTGCCGCTCGAACAACCGCGACGCCAGCACGTCAGGCCGGTCGCAGCGCACCAGGATTTGCATCGGCTGTTCCTTGACTTCGCTGCGCACGCCCTGAATCTCTCCCTCGGCGACAACGTAGCCGTGGCTCAACAGAATCACCTGGTCGCTGATGCGATCCACCTCGTGCAGCACGTGGCTGGAGGCGATCACGTGCCGCCCTTTTTCGCCCCACTCGCGGAAGAGCGCGATGGTTTCGGCGCGCGCCATGGGGTCCAGCCCGTTCAGCGGCTCGTCGAGCACCAGAACCTGCGGGTCGTGAGCGATGGCCTGGGCCAGCTTGATGCGCTGCCGCATCCCTTTGCTGTAGGCCCCTACCGGACGCTGCGCGGCGCCGAACATGTTCACGCGATGCAGCGCGGTTTCGGTGCGTTCCGCGCTTTCCGCCGCCGTGTAGCCGTGCAGCAGCAGGTACGAATACAGAAATTGATAGCCGGTCATTCCCTTCGGAAAGGCGTCGAACTGCGCGCAGTAGCCGACGAAGCGGCCGAGTTTCTCGGGATGGTCCGGCGAAACGCCCAGCACGTCGATCGATCCCTGCGTGGGGCGGATCAAACCTGTAAGGAGATTCATGAGCGTGGTCTTGCCCGACCCGTTGGGCCCGACCAGGCTGGTGACGCCGGGAGGAATCGCCAGGTTCACGCGGTTGATTCCCAGGACTTCGCCGTAAAAGCGCGAGACATCGCGAAACGTGATGAGCGATGCGGGCTTGTTTTCCGGAGTCATCGCACCACCTCCGCGCCGCGGATCTTGCGCGCCAGCATGTACAGGCACATTCCGCCGAGCAGCAGCAGCACGGCGCAGCAACTCCATATCGGCAGATCTTCTCCTGGCGTCACACGGAAGAAGACCGCGCCGGTGCTGGTCGGATTGTTGCCCTCGAACAGGTACAGCCACACCGTCCCCACCACGTTGAAAATCTGCATCAGGTGGCCCCACTTGGTGTTCTGCACAAGATCGATGGCCGTGCCGAACCCGGCCGCGACGAAGAACAACCCGAACATCAATCCGCCCGCCGCCGGCTTCCATTTCACCCACGCCGACAGCGCCAGCGCCAGAAGGCAAACCAGCAAAATCCAGATCCAGGCCGAGAAGAACATGGCGCTGGCCAGCCGCATGTTGGCGGTGATCCAGCTCCAGCCCTCCAGATAGCCCTGAAGTCCGAACAGGAGCAATCCGGGAACCCATGTCATGAGCGACATGAGGATGAGCAGAACCAGCATCTTGCCGACCACGTATTCCAGGCGCGAAAACGGCCGCGCCAGGTACAATGCCAGGCCCCCGTTCGAGAGATCCGGCGAAATGCGGCCGGGACCGACGAACGCCGCCAGGAACAGCGCCAGCATGCTCTGCCAGCCCAGCAGCGACAGGAAGAAAGTCGCGTTGATGGTAATCACGCGGGAAAGCTGCGCGCCCACGCCCAGTACTCGCAACGCGCTGGCATTATGTTCCAGCCAGATCAGCAGCGCGCAGATCAGCGGATAAAGAAAGGTCGACAAGAAGAAGATGGCAAGAAAGCGCGACTTGCGCAGATCGTCGAACGCGTAGCGCGGAATCACCAGCAGCCGCGGGCCCGCCGCGGTCAGCGGCCCATCGTACGGCCGATAGGTTTTTTTATAGACCGCCATTCGAGGTCTCCATCGCCTTCAGGAAAATGTCTTCCAGCGAATCGCGCCGGTGGTTCATGCGGCGGATCTGCACGTTCTGGCTGGCGGCCACCTCGTACAGACGGCGGACGTCCAGCCCGTCGGGCAGCACCAGCTTGATCCGTCCCTGCGCGCCGGGCGCCGATTCGCACCCCAATCTGGACATCGCTTCCAGGAAGGATCCGTTGGTTCCCCCGCGGGTTTCGATTTCCAGAAACTGCCGGTTGGCGCGCCGCTCCTCTTCCAGGTTGCAGAAGGCCGCGATATTTCCGTCCTTCAGGATCAGAACCTGGTCGCAGCATTCCTCGACGTCCCGCAGCAGGTGCGACGAGAGGATCAGGTGCAGATCGCCGCGGTCGCGGATTTCCTGAATCAACTGGATCATGCGCAGCCGCGCCGGCGGATCCAGGCCGTTGGTCGGCTCGTCCAGGAACAGCAGTTTCGGCCCGTGCGCGATGGCCTGCGCCAGTTTGGCCGCCTGCTTCATGCCCAGCGAATAAGTCCCCAGCGGCCGGTATCGAACCTCACCCAGGCCTACGTAAAAAAATGCTTCGTGCGCCCGCTCCAGCGCCTGCTCCGAAGGCAGGCCGCTCAATTCCGCCATCATGCGCACGAAACGCACGCCGCTCATATTGGCGATGAAGGCGTCATTTTCCGGCATGTAGCCGATCAGCCCGCGCACCTGCCGCGCGTGCGTGCGGATGTCGTGTCCGAGAACCCGTGCCGTTCCCGCCGAAGGCTTGTGGAAACCCAGGAGCGCATTGATGAGGGTGGATTTGCCGGCGCCGTTCGGCCCCAGCAGCCCGATCGCCCGGCCGGTGAGCGCCGCTTTCAGGCGTTTCAGAATGACGCGATCGCCGAAACGTATCTCCAGGCCGTCGAGCTCAATGACCGGATCCATTATCTAACTGTACGGGATTCAGCGCCGCGGTGTTCCTTCGTAATGATAAGCCGGAGCGCCATGACCGCGGAACTGCGGCAGCGGCGCGAGATTGCCGATCATACCGGCTACATTCCCGGTCATCAAATCCGTCAGTCCGTTGCCGAAAACGTTCTGGTCAGTGGCCACCGTCAGCCGGTCCGCCGCGCCATAGGCGGCGATCAGGCTCGGTTTCAGGCTCGCCACGCGCGCGGTCAGGCCGGTTTGTCCCTTCGACTGCAGGAATCCCTCCAGCAAACCCGCGATCGGCGCCACCGTGGGCGCCAGGTTCTGATAGACCACGGCCGAGAAGTTGGCGTAATGATCGCGCGGGGCCAGCGATTTGAATCGGGTCGATTCCGCCAGCGAGCTGCGCGCGTTCCGGGTTTCGATGGCTCGTTTCAGCAGGGCCACGGAAGGCGCGGCAATCAGGTAGCCGTCGGAGAAGGTGTAATGCGCTTCGGTCAGCGGATTGGGATCGCCGCCCGCAACCATGTAATAGGTCCGCCCGTCCAGCGTCTCCTCGCCCGTCCGCAACGGTTTTCCGTTGCTTTTGGCCGCATAGGCATCGTAAGCCGCCACCACCTTGGCGAGCGCCGCCTGGAATCGCGCCTGATCGTACACTTCCACCACCAGCTTCCACGAAGGCGTCGGCAACACCGGACCATCCACCGCCAGGGCGAATTCACCGCCGAGAGCCGCCGCCAAATCGTCCCGCAGCCCGGCCGTGTCGGTTTCCATCCTGCCGCCGAACTGTTTCAAGACACCGCTCATTTCGTCCACGATCACGCCCGAGCTCCGGGTCACGAAAGCCGCGGCCAAAGCCGCGTCCGGCGAGAAATATTCCAGCGACCCCATGGGCGCCGGCGGCGCCAGCCAGGCGGCGATTCCCTCCCGTTCGTGGTCGAAAGCGAGAGTAGCGCTGGCCTCCATGTGGTGATCCACTTCCTTCTGCTGAGCCAGTACGTACCGCGGAGCGCCCAGCCTGGCCGCCGCCGCACCGGCCGTCCCGCTGGCCTGCGGCAGCTCCACGCAGAACAGCAGGCCGGCGCCGTCGTGGTAGACTTCCTCGATCTTCCGGTAAAATGCGGTTCGCGCGAAGCCGCCCGAAGCCGTGTCGAGAGCCGGCGCGAATTGCGCCACCGCCGCCGCATCGGGTCCAAATACCGCCAGCCCGTTGCGCGACTGCATCGCCATCGGAACGCCGTTCTGCGTCAGAAATTCGGCGAATCCAGCGTGCTTCACTTCCGCCAGGAACACCCACGCGACGCCGCCCTTGGCGTCCGGCTGGCCGGCGATCACGACTTCATCGCCCAGGTAGCCGGATGCCGCCCGCAGCTTGTCCAGCAGCGCCAGCCCGCGGGAATCTTTCATGGGAGCCAGCTCGGGATTCTCCGCCATCCGGCCGCGCAGCACCGATTCCGCCGACGCCAGGTAGTCTCCCAGGTTGGGCACCGCCGCATAAAACTGTGTAGCCGCCGGCAGCCGGTCGATCAGGCGGCTGGCATACCGCAAATCGGGCAGCGGAACCTGCTGAATACTGCTGCGCAGGGCCGAGAGTATTTCGTAGTACCGGTCGTGGTTGCGGCTCCAGGCGATATCGTCACGCACCGGCTCCGGCTCCAGACCCTCGCCCGAGACGCTCTGCTCTCCGGGATGCAGCACCTTTTCCTGGTTCTCCTGCGACACGCGCACTTCGCCTTCCAGCACGCTCACGCGCGATCCTTTCATGCCCGCCGTCACCCCGAACAACGTTCCCGTCACCGCCACGCGGCAGGCCGGAGTCACAACATAAAGATGGCCGCTGCTGCGCTTGGCGGCCTGAACAATCAGGCTGCCGCGCGTCAGGTGGATGGTGAGATCCGACGCTCCGCTGTCGGCCGACATTCCCGACCGTTCCCGCATCTCCACCACGCTGCCGTCGCGCAATTGCAGAACGGCATCGGTTTCGGGAGCGGTGCGGATCTCTACGCCTTCCGGCAGCGCCGCGCCCGCCGCGAGCTGCCGGATTCCCGACGCCGACACCTCGAACAGGGTCCCATTCACGCCTTGTACGATTGCCCGTCCGCTGCGGCCGCCGCCCTGATTGACCAAAATCCAGACCGAAATTCCCGCGGCCGCCACTACTACCGCCGCGGCCGCCCAACGCGCGGAATAGTGCACGGCCGGCCGGCGGCGGGCCGCCGGCATCGGCACTACCCGGCCTTCGTAGGTCCTGCGGCAGGCGACACACTGGTGCAGGTGGTCCTCCAGCAGCATCACGCGCGCCGGCGCCAGCTTGCCGGCTCGATATTCCGGAATCAAAGCCTGAAAATCGCCGCAGTTCCGTATGGCGTGGGCTGACGCTTCCTCAGCCTGCGCCCGTAGCTTGCTCCACACGCGCGCCGCCGCCGCTTCCACCACCTCGGCGTTCACGTCATCGTGCCGAATCTCTTTCACGGCCTGCTCCAGGTCATTGTCAGAGAAGCTCGGATTTGAAAACTGGTTCTCGCCCGTCATGCCGCGCCTCCCAGGTATGCTTGATACTCCTTTTCCAGCCGGTCGCGCGTGCGCGATATCGTGACCGCAACCGTGCCGGGTGTTGTGTTCATCAATTTTGCGATCTCCGGATTCTCTTTGCCGTCGAAAAAGCGCAGCATGAACATCTCGGCGATGCGCGGATTCAACCGCGCCAGGGCGCCCCGCAGCCATTCCCGGACTTCGCCGGAAGTGTGCACGCGGTCCGGATTGCGATGCGCCGGTTCTGCCAATACCGGCTCCAGCGTATCCAGCGGGATGCTGCGGATATTCTGCCGCGCGCGGATCAGGTCGAGGGCCGCGTTCACCGCCGCGCGGTGCAGAAAGCTCGCCATATTTCCGACCGGCTGGGAAGCCGCGTCGCGTTTCATCAGGCGCAAAAAGACCGTCTGCAGCACGTCCTCGGCATCATCCGCGTTTCCGGCTATGCGATACGCCGCGCGAAAGACCAGCGCGTGATGCTCGCGGAAGATCCGTTCCAGATCGGTCCCCGCCTCGGATGGGGATTCCATGGGGCCAGCCATCAGCGCCTTCATCTAAAAGCTCTTCATACACCGGGACGCTGTGGCGCGGACGGAATTAACAGCCACGCACGTCCCGGCTGTCCATCCTCATAAACAAAAATGCCCCGCGCCCATAGAGGGAACGGGGCTTGAGTTCTACTACAATCTGTCTCGGAGGATGACAGACCGGTGTCGATCTTAACATTCGTTCAGCCGCCAAATCAATCAAATATTTGAGGGCATTGATCAGCCGTACCTATCGCAATTCTTCCATCACGAGATCTAGTACTTCCCGTTGGGGACGCACTTTCGATTCAGGAAGAGTTGCAAGGGCAGTGGTCTCAAGGTTTAGAAGTTCTAGGAAATCTGGTTTATTTGTATTCACATACAGCACGCCGGTTAGAACTTCACCCTTGGTCTCGGCTTCTTCCAGGGCGGCCAGGGCGGCCAGGCGGTCGGTTGGGTCAAAATCGCGGCTGAGCTTCCGGATCCGCAAATGGCTTCCATCGTGCAAGGTGACCTCCCTCGTTTCGCCCTCCCCGATCTCCACCGAGATGTCCTCGTAGAAGGGCACGAAATCGAGTTCGTGGAGCGCCTCTTCGTGATCCTTCACGTAGCTGTAGCTCTTGGTCGACCCTTCGTGGTCGTTAAAGGTGACGCAGGGAGAGATCACGTCGATCACCGAGAGCCCTTTGTGGGCGATGGCGGTCTTTAAAATCGCCTGCAACTGCTTTTTATCGCCGGAGAACGACCGCGCCACGAAGGTCGCACCCCATTTCAACGCCAGGGCGCAGCAATCGAACGGCGGCAGGTCGTTGGGCGTTCCGCCCTTCAGCGTCGAACCGAGGTCGGCGGTGGCTGAAAACTGCCCTTTGGTCAGCCCGTAAACTCCATTGTTCTCAATCACATAGATAAGGGGGATATTACGCCGCACGAGGTGCATGAACTGCCCGATCCCGATGGAGGCGGTATCGCCATCGCCGGTGACGCCCAGCCCCAGAAGTTCCCGATTGGCCAGGATGGCGCCGGTGGCGATCGCCGGCATGCGGCCGTGGACCGCGTTAAATCCGTGCGACATCCCCAGAAAGTACGCCGGCGATTTCGACGAGCAGCCTATGCCCGAAAACTTGGCCACCGAATGCGGCGCGACACCCAGTTCGTAGAAACACTCAACAATGCGCTCGGATATCGAGTTATGGCCGCAGCCGGCGCACAACGTGGTCTTGCTCCCTTTGTACGGCAGCACCTCCAACCCGATACGGTTGACCTTTTTGGGTGGGGGATTCAATGTGGTGCTCATTTGCCCTCCTGTTTCACGACGTCGTCCGTGACTGTGCGCGCATCCAGCGGCAGGCCGCCGTAGTAGCGCACGCTGCGCAGCTTCGCCACGAGATCGAGCTCGAAATCCAGCTTCATCAAGCCCAGCAATTGCCCGTCGCGGTTCTGATCCACCACGTACACGCGGTCGTGCTGGTGGATGAAGTCCTTCACCCGTTCCGTGAACGGATAGGCTCTCAGACGCAGGTAGTTGGCTTCGATTCCGTACTCGGCGCGGAGCTGATCGCAGCTTTCCCGCACCGCGTAGTCCGACGTTCCGCAAGCCACAAAGCCGACGCGCGCCTTGGGATTGAAATGAACCTGCGGCTCCGGAACATGCTTGCGCATCACTTCGAACTTGTGCGCCAGCCGGTCCATGTTGTTGACGTAGTCGTCTTCGCGCTCGGTGTACTGTGCTTTCTCGTTGTGGCCGCTGCCGCGGGTGAAATACGATCCGTGCGGGTGCTTCGTACCCGGCAGCGTCCGGTAGCCGACGCCGTCGCCATCGACATCTTTATATCGCTGGAAGCCGCCCAGCCGATCCAGATCCTCGGCCGTCAGGACTTTGCCGCGCCTGATCGGGGTGGTCGGATATTCAAACGGATCGGCCATCCAGTTGTTCATGCCCAGGTCCAGGTCCGTCATGACGAACACCGGCGTCTGGAACTGCTCCGCGAAATTGAAGGCGTCGACCGTCATGCTGAAGCATTCTTCCGGCGAGCACGGGAAGAACATCGGATGTTTGGTGTCGCCGTGCGACAGGACGGCGGTCGTAAGCAGATCGCCCTGCTGGGTGCGCGTCGGCAGCCCGGTCGAGGGGCCCACGCGCTCCACGTCGAAGATCACCGCCGGAACTTCGGCATAATATCCCAGGCCGATGAATTCCGACATCAGCGAGATGCCGGGTCCGGCTGTCGCCGTCATGGCGCGCGCCCCTGCCCAGCCCGCGCCGAGCGCCATGCCGATGGAAGCCAGCTCGTCCTCGGCCTGAACGATGGCATAGGTCGCTCTTTTGGTCTCCGGATCGATGCGGAAGCGCCGCATGTAGCCGATCAGCGTCTCGACCAGCGAGGACGATGGTGTGATCGGGTACCAGGTCACCACGGTCACTCCCGCGAACATCGCCCCCAGGGCGCAGGACGCGTTGCCGTCGATGATGATCTTGCCGGCGGTCTGGTTCATACGTTCCACGCGGTAGGGATCGGCCTTGGTGAAAGTCTTCGCCGCGTATTCGAAACCGGCCCGCGCCGCGCCCCAGTTCAGCTCGGCGGCTTTGGCCTTCTTCTTGCCGAACTGCTTCACCAGCGCCTTGTGCACCTCCTCCATATCGATCTCGAGCAGGTGCGCCACTACGCCGTCGTAGATCATGTTGCGCACCAGCTTGCGCAGCTTGGCTTCCGGGCAGACCGGTCCGACAAGTTTGTCGAACGGCACCGGATAGAAATGGAGGTCGCTCCGCAATTCGTTCAGCTTCAGCGGTTCGTCATATACCACGGCGGCGCCGCCATCCAGCTTCATCACGTCTTCGCGCGCGGTTTCCGGGTTCATGGCGACCAGAAAATCGATTTCCTTGCGGCGGCCGATATATCCGCTTTTGCTGGCGCGTATCGTGAACCAGGTAGGCAGGCCGGCGATATTGGACGGGAACATGTTTTTCCCCGAAACCGGAATGCCCATCTGGAAAATGGCGCGCATCAGGACCGTGTTCGCTGTCTGACTTCCCGATCCGTTTACTGTGGATACCTGAATACTGAAGTCGTTTACGATCGAAGGGCCTGTGCGGCCAGGCTGAGTGTCAGCCGGGGACACTTCTAATGTTGACATCGATAAGGAGTCCTTCTCTGGGGGAGTCTTGCTGAGTTCACTAGCACTTCTGATTATAGGCAAAAACCCCACGGGCCTGCGCCGCCGGCCAGTAATGGCCGCGCCGGGGAACAAAATGCGCCGCCGTTTAGATCCGCTCCAGCATCCCCGTGAGCAACCGGTAGAACGGACCGACCGAGGAGATCTTAAGCCGCTCGCTGGGGCTGTGTACGTCCACGATATGCGGTCCGAACGACACCATCTGCATCCCGGGATGCCGCTCGCCGATGACCCCGCACTCCAGCCCCGCATGCATGGCAATCAGGGCCGGCTGGCACCCCAGCTCCTTTTCGTGGACCGCGACCGCCGTGCGGACGATGTCGCTTTCGGGCTCCGGTTTCCAACCCGGATAGTCTCCCGAATACTCCACATCGAACCCTCCCAGCCGGAACGCCGTCGAGACCATCCGCGCCGCGTCGCGCTTGCTGCTTTCGATGGCGCTTCTCTGGCTGGTGGCGATCTCCGCTTCGTCGCCGGTAATGGCGGCGGTCGCCAGGTTGGTCGAGGTCTGAACCAGCTCGGGCAGGTCGGGGCTCATGGCCAGCACTCCGTGATGCTGCGCCACCAGCATGTTCACGATGAGCGCCGCATCGGCCGGATCGATCACCTGCGGCGGCCTGGCGCAGGCTTCGGCCGCGATCCCCAATCCGGGATCGAACGATCCCAGGTCGGCGCGATTCTCCGCCTCCACCGTAGCGATCGCCTGCCGGAGCCCGCTGCCCTTCGACGGGTCCACCACCACGATCGCGTATGCTTCGCGCGCGATGGCGTTGCGCCGGCTGCCGCCGTTGATCTCGGCGATACTCAGCGGCATGGCGCCCGACAGCCGCTGCAAGAGCCGTCCCAGAATGCGTACGGCGTTGCCGCGGCCGCGATGGATATCCACACCGGAATGGCCGCCGGCAAGCCCGGAAATACGCAGCCGGAATGCGTCGCCCGCCGGGGCCGGCCGCCGCGCGATCCTCCGCCGCGCCACCGAATTCACGCCGCCGGCGCAGCCGATGCACAGCGTGTTCTCCTCCTCGTTGTCCAGGTTGAGGAAGTATTTCGACCGCAGGACTCCCGCCGGGAATTGCGAAGCGCCCAGCAATCCGTTTTCTTCATTGACGGTGAACACCAGTTCCAGCGGCCCGTGAGCCACCGATGTGCTTTCCATAACGGCGAGAGCGGCCGATGCCCCCACGCCGTTATCGGCGCCGAGCGTGGTGCCGTCGGCGTGCAGCCAATCCCCGTCGATCACCCAGCGGATGGGGTCGGTGTCGAAATTGTGCGCGGTCCCCTCGTTCTTTTCGCAGACCATGTCCAAATGGCCTTGGACAGCGGCGGGGATAGCGCCTTCCCGGCCGGGACGCGCCGGCTTGCGGATGACGATATTGCCGGCCGCGTCCTGGCTCGATTCCAATCCCAGGCGCGCCGCCAGCGACAGCACGTACTGCCGCGCCGCGGCTTCCTTTTCGGACGCGCGCGGAATCGCCGACAACGCGGCGAAATGCTTCCATATGCCTCGAGGTTCCTGCTGTAACAGGGGCGATGCCATGAAGTGTTTTGTCCTCTATCGATCCGGAAATATTCTGAGGCGGGTCTTTCAATCCGCCTCTCTTCCATTACTCGCCCTTTTTCCCCCGGCCCATATTCTCCGACGACGGGGGAACAATCCCCTTCAACCGCAGGTACACCGAGAGGTAGCCGTATTCCTCGTCGCTGTGCATCGTCATGTAAACAAGGGTGCCGAGCTTGGATCGGCGCCCGTTCATCTCGTTGGCGTTGGCGTCCGTTATGCTGTCCCACGCCGCGTCGCATTCGGCAAAAGAATCGGCCAGCGCCTTCTGCAGGTCGGCTTTGGCCTTCAGGGTGCCGGCAGTGCCCTGTTTGCGCTCGCCGCGCACGCCGCTGCACAGGCCCAGCTGCGCATCGGCGATATGCGCCACCAGCGCGCCAAACGTGCGAATTTCCGGCACCGGCTGGAAGCCGTATTGATCGTCGGGCATCTTCTCCGCCGCCTTGAGGAGGTTGTTCTTAATGCCGGTATAGGTCTGTTTTGCTTCTGCGATCAGAGGATTGGTCGTTTGCGCCTCCAGGGCGCACACTGCTGCCATCACGAGCAGGCTAGTCCGTAACATTCGTTGCTCCTTGAAATGCTGGAATTTTGGCGAAACCCCAGACATTCTACCGCGGAGCACCGGTTCCGGACGCAAATACCGGGTTCAAAACAGGCCTGGGCGCACAACTTCCTCCTTGTTGTAGTCTGAAATACGGCAATTCCGATGTTTCGCGACACGCAGCAGAGCCCCTGGGAGCAGTTCCTGGCGCACCACCCCGCGCTGTCGGACTTTCTCGACCAGGTTCGGGTGGAGTCCGCGGGCCTGCCGTCCCTGGCCACGCCGGAGGATTTTGCGGCCGAGCTGAAAACCATTCAACCTGGCGCCGGCATCGCTCCCGGGCTGGGCAAGCCGGCCGCTCATCGAATGGCGGTCATGTGCCGGGCTGTCGAAAGCGCGCTCGGCAAGACCCCCTGGGACCACCAGATCGTGTGCGCCACCCTGCTGCTTCAGGGATTCATCGTGGAATTGCCCAACGGATCCGGCAAGACCATCGCCGCGTTCCTGGCCGCCGGCTTCAATTGCACCAGCGGGCGCCGCACGCACATCGTCACGGCGAATGATTATCTTGCCGAACGCGACCTGCGGGAACTCGGGCCGGCTTACCATCTTCTGGGAATCGACATCGGCATCGGATATTCGAAACAGACCGCGGACCTCGACCACGGAGTCTGGGAAGCTGGAGACATTATTCGCGCCAAGCCGGCTTTCGACTGGCCTCCCGGCCAGTCGGATCAGCCCCCCGCCACCGCGGCGGTCGCGGCTGAGACCGTCGCCGATGACGACTCCGGGAATGACCCATCCGCCGTCCCTCTCGCGGGTCCGGCGGCGGAGGAGGCGCCGGCGCCTTCGATGACGGGCGAGTTGCGGCATCGTCCGCTGGCCGGATTGCAATTAGATCCCGAGCTCAGTGTGAAGGAGGTCTTCGAGCGGAAGGTCGTCTATGGCCGAATCGAGTTCTTTGCATTCACGTTTCTGCGGGATAACACCCGCTATGACGCATCCGAACAGGCCCTCACGCAGCGGGATCTGCTGATTGTGGATGAGTGCGACAGCGTCATGCTGGACGATCTCCGCCTGCCGATCATTCTCACCGAGGAATCGTACGACAGCCCCGAACCCCATCTCACCACCCAGACGCT
>Ga0335078_10000849_pt1 | contig 46827 bp, 41 predicted proteins | sample Lox_Sample_32_FD_206711 | JGI IMG/M metagenome (GOLD analysis project Ga0335078, IMG submission 206711) | Soil microbial communities from Loxahatchee National Wildlife Refuge, Florida, United States - Lox_Sample_3.2 | ecosystem: Environmental > Terrestrial > Soil > Wetlands | place: USA... | reverse complement strand
ACGCGCAACCATGACCCGGGCGGCTCTGGGCCGGACGGTGCGGGGATGGGCGGCGGCCTCGACGGGTTGCGCGGCGGCGCTCTCCGCGGCTGCGCTAGCGGGGCTGGCCGGCCTGGGAGCTGTCCTTGCGGGGCGGGATCAGCTTGAACCCCGCCGCCGACTTCACCGACAGCGACACCTCGGCGCCCTCGCCGGGTGCGCTGCGGATGCGCGCGGTGCCGCCGTGGCGGGCCATCCGGGCGCGGATCGACTCGGCCACGCCCTTGCGGTCACCGGGCACCGCCTCCGGGTCGAAGCCCCGGCCCCGGTCGCGCACGAAGATCGACACCTCGTGCGGCTCGACCTCGGCGAACAGTGAGACGACCGGCTCGCCCGACCACTTCGCCGCGTTGACGGTCGCCTCCCGCGCGGCGCCCAGCAGCGCGGCCAGGTCGCTGTCGACGGCACAGTCGCCGACGGTGATGGCCTCCACGGCCACCCCGTGCTTGGCCTCGACCTCCTGCTGGATCAGCCGCACGCCGCCGGCCAGCGTGGTGTCCTGGTCCAGCGAGCCCGGGGCGCGGCCGTCGAACAGCCAGGAGCGCAGTTCCCGTTCCTGCGCCCGGGCCAGCGCGATGACCTGCTGCGGCTGGTCGGCGCGGCGCTGGATCAGCGCCAGGGTCTGCAGCACCGAGTCGTGCACCCGCGACGCGATGTCGGCCCGCTCCTCGGCGCGCACCCGGGCCTGGCGCTCGACCACCAGGTCCCGGGCGATGCGCAGCCACCACGGGCCGAGCAGCACCACGATCGCGGAGATCAGCAGCGCCACCCCGGCCAGCGGCCGCAGCAGCGCGACGTTCTCGTGCGCGGACTGCAGCGCGGCGATGCCGGTGCCCAGCAGCACCCCGGCGACGGCCAGCCGCAGGGCCAGCCCGCGCCACCCCCGGCCCTGGGCGAGCCCGGCCAGCGGCGCGGCAATGTGCCGCAGTTGCGCCTGCTCCTCCTCCCCGGCGTTACGCCAGATCAGGATCAGCCCGGCTCCGGCGATGGCCACCGGCCAGACGAACGAGGAGAGCCAGCCGAGCCGGAACAGCGAGGTCAGGATGCGCACCACGATCATCACGGAGCCGAACGCCGCGGCCAGGGCGAGCCCCCGCCGGTCGGCCATGGCCTTGCCCGCGATGTTGCCCTGCCCGCCCGCCGCGGGAATCAGCAGCCAGGCCACCACGTAGGCGGCCGCGATGAAGCCGCCCGACAGCACGGCGGCCACGACGAGCACGATCCGCACGGTGGTGACGTCACGGCCGAGCTTCGCCGCGATCCCGGCCGCCACCCCGCCGACGAGGCGTTCCTCCTGCGCGCGCCGCACCGGGCCGCCCCGGGCCCACCGCCGGTGGCCGTGCCGCCAGAAGGGACCGCCATGCCTGGTCTGGTCGGGCGGCATCCAGCCGGTCGGTTCCTCCACCCCACCATCATCGCGCCAAGCCCGCCGCACGGCTATCCGGGCGATCCCTGATCTGCCCCGGGCAGACCTCAGGGTCGGTTCGGGGGGTTTCCGGATACCCCCGCGCGGGGCGCCGGACGATGCTAGAAGCATGAACACAACCACGGCAGATGCCAGCCCACACGCCATCGATCACAGCGGGCCGCAGCCGCTCCGCCGCCCGGTTCACGACCGGATGCTGGCCGGGGTCGCCGCCGGGCTCGCCGACTACCTCGGTGCCGACGTCACGATCGTCCGCATCGTCCTCGCCGTGCTCGCCTTCGTCGGCGGCGCCGGCGTGCCCATCTACCTCGCGTGCTGGCTGCTGATCCCGGAAGAGGGATCCGACCAGTCGATCGCCAGCGGGTTCGTCCAGTCGCGCCAGACCCGCTCCCGCTAGGAGGCAACCGCCATGCCAGCGCCGTACAGTCCGCCATGGGGGCGCGGATCGTCAGGCCGCCGCTCCAGCCAGGCCGACCCGAACATGCGGGTGTCCCACGCCGAGCGCACCGAGGTCGCCGACCGCCTGTCGAAGCATTACGGTGACGGGCGCCTGGACGAGGAGGAGTTCAACGAGCGCCTCGACCGGGCCATGAACGCCAAGACCCGCGCGGACCTCGACGGGCTGCTCGCCGACCTGCCGCCGGGCGCGCAGGAGCAGCCCGAGCCGCCGGTCGTGCGCGAGCCGCGCCGGCACCCGCTCGCCCGCATCGCCTTCCTCGTCCTCGTCGTGCTGGTCGCCATGACCGCGGGCCAGGCCGTCGCGCACTCGTTCCTCTGGTCGCCCTTCGGCGGGATCGGGCTGTGGCCGTTCGCCTGGCACATCCCCTGGCTGCTGATCGCCGTCGCCGTGTTCCTGTGGTGGCGGTTCGCCCACCGGCGCCGCCTGTAAGCGCCTCCCGCAAGCGCGCCCGCCAGCACCCCCTCCGCTGGCGGGCGCGCCGCGTCGGCTGGCAGACTTCCCTCACGCGACCACACACGAGGAACGCACCGGGACATGACCCTCGCCAGCCGTTTCATGGGGCGCGCGCTGAAGCTGCCGCCCGCCACCAGCCCCGGCGTCACCGTGCAGCGGGACCTGCGGATCCCGATGCCGGACGGGGTGATCCTGTTCGCCGACCGGTATGCGCCAGCGGGGCAGGCCCGCCCGCCGCTGGTCCTGGTCCGCTCCCCGTACGGGCGGCGGCGCACCTGGGGCCTGCTGTTCGGGCGGCTGCTGGCCGAGCGGGGGTTCCAGGCGGTGATCCAGAGCTGCCGGGGCACGTTCGGCTCCGGCGGCACGTTCGCCCCGTTCGGGCCGGACGAGCACGACGACGGCCTGGCCACCGTGGCGTGGCTGCGCGAGCAGCCGTGGTACCCCGGCTCGTTCGGCACCTGCGGGCCGAGCTACCTGGGCATGGTCCAGTGGGCGATCGCCGCGGACGCAGGCCCGGACCTGGCCGCGATGGCCACCCAGGTCACCACGGCGGACTTCCGGGCGCCGTTCTACCCCGGCGGGTCGTTCTCGCTGGAGACCTCGCTGGCCTGGATCTGCCAGGTCGCGGGCCAGGAGCGCCCGCTGGCCACGCTGCGCACCCAGTTCGAGGAGCGCGGCCGCCGGGCGCTGCGGCAGCACCTGCCGCTGCGCGACCTGGACCTGCTGGCCACCGGCCGCCGCGTGCCGTACTGGCAGGACTGGCTGGCACACGGCGCGCCGGACGACCAGTACTGGAAGGGCCGCCGGTTCGCGCCCGGCGAGGTGACCGCGCCGGTCAGCATGGTCGGCGGCTGGCACGACTTCTTCCTGCCGCTGCAGCTTCGCGACTACGCCGCGCTGCGCGCCGCCGGGCGCGAGCCGTACCTGCTCATCGGCCCGTGGCGGCACGCCGACCAGCAGGCCGTCCAGGCCTGGATGACCGAGTCGCTGGCCTGGCTGCGGGCGCACCTGGCCGGCGACCGCAGCGCGCTGCGGCCGCAGCCCGTGCGGATCTTCGTGACCGGCGCGGACGAGTGGCGTGACCTGCCCGCCTGGCCGCCGGAGACCCGCCCGCACCGCTGGCACCTGCACCCGGACGGCGTGCTGGCCCAGGCCGCGCCGCCGCAGGCGGACCCGGACGGCTACACCTACGACCCGGCGGACCCGACGCCGAACCTGGCCGGCCCGGTGGGCCTGTCCGGCCGGGCCAGGGTGGACAACCGCGTCCTGGAGGCACGGCCGGACGTGCTCACCTACACCAGCGCGCGGCTGGCCGGCGACCTGGAGGTGGCGGGCGAGGTGGTGGCGGACCTGTTCGTCTCCTCCAGCCTCGAGCACACCGACTTCTTCGCCCGGCTGTGCGACGTCGACCCGACGGGGCAGTCGCTGAACATCTGCGACGCGCTGGCCCGGCTGGCCCCGGCCCGGCCCGGCCCCGACGGCACGATCCGGGTCCGGCTCACCCTGTGGCCGGCGGCGCACCGGTTCCGCCGCGGCCACCGGCTGCGGCTCCAGGTCTCCAGCGGCGCCCACCCGCGCTACGCCCGCAATCCCGGCACCGGCGACCCGCTCGGCACCGCGACCACGCTGCGCCCCGCGGACCAGCGGGTCTTTCATGACCCCGGGCACCCGTCCGCGGTCATCCTGCCGGTCCCGCCCTGATCAGGCGTATGGATACAAAACGCGCTGACGCGGCGGACCTGGCGCACGCCCTGCGGCGCGCCGTCAGCGGGGGAGCCCGCTTCGACGCCTACAGCCGCCACCTGTACTCCCGGGACGCGAGCATGTACGCGATCGAGCCGCTCGGCGTGGTGTTCCCCCGGGACGGCGACGAGGCGGCGGCCGTGGTGGCCACCGCCGCCGAGTTCGGCGTGCCGGTGCTGCCGCGCGGGGCCGGGACCAGCCTGGCCGGCCAGGCCGTGGGCCGGGCCGTGGTGATGGACTTCTCCCGGCACATGAGCCGGGTCCTGGAGATCGACGCCTCCGCGCGGCGCGCCCGGGTCCAGCCGGGGGTGGTGGCCGAGCAGCTCAACCAGGCGGCCGCGCCGCACGGGCTGATGTTCGGGCCGGACACCTCCACCGGCAACCGGGCCACGCTCGGCGGCATGATCGGCAACAACTCGGCGGGCAGCCACTCGGTCCGGTACGGCATGACCGCCGATCACGTGCTCTCGCTGGAGGTGGTGCTGTCCGACGCGAGCCGGGCCGCCTTCGGGGCGCTGACCGCGGCGCAGGCCGCCGCCCGGGCGGCCCGGCCCACGCTGGAGGGCGCGATCTGCCGGGAGCTGCCGCTGCTGGCGTCCCGGCACGCCGAGGCGATCGCGGCCCCGCGGTTCTGGCGCCAGGCCGGGGGATACCGGCTGGACCGGCTCGCCGGGCGCGGCGCCCTGGACCTCGCCCGGTTCGCCGTCGGCTCCGAGGGAACCCTGGTCACGGTGGTGGAGGCGGAGGTCGCGCTGGTGCCCGTGCCGCGGCACCGGGTGATCGCAGTCGGCCACTTCGCCTCGGACCAGGCGGCGATCGAGGCGACGCAGGACGCGCTGGCCTGCGGGCCCGCCGCCGTCGAGCTGATCGACCGGACGATCCTGGACCTGTCCCGGTCCAAGATCGAGTACCGGGCGCTGTCGTCGATCCTGGCCGGCGACCCGGACGCGCTGCTGTTCGTGACGTTCTTCGGCGACACCCGGGCGGAGGCGGCCGCGGGCCTCGACCGCCTGGACGCGCTGTGGCGGCGGCACCGGCACGGCTACCACACGCTCCGCGCGGAGAGCGCCGCGGACCAGGCGTCGCTGCTGAAGGTGCGCTCGGCGGGCCTGGGCCTGCTGATGGCCGCGAGCACCGGCACCCGCCGCCCGCTGGCGTTCGTGGAGGACACCGCCGTCGACCCGGCCGTGCTGGGCGACTACGCCCGCCGGCTGCGGGAGATCCTCGCCGCGCACGGCCTGACCGCCGGGTTCTACGGGCACGCGTCGGTCGGCTGCCTGCACGTCCGGCCGTTCGTGGACCTGGCCCAGCCGGGACAGGCGGCCACGATGCGCGCGGTCGCCGAGCAGGTCCGGGCCCTGGTGGCCGAGTTCGGCGGGGTGAACTCCACCGAGCACGGCGACGGGCTGGCCCGCAGCGAGTTCAACCGGGCCGTGTTCGGCGACGCGCTGTATGCGGCGATGTGCGAGGCCAAGCGGCTGTTCGACCCGGAGGACCGGATGAACCCCGGCAAGATCACCGGCGCGCCGCCGATGACCGACAACCTGCGGGTGCTCGCGCCCGCGCCGGCGTACGCGAGCAGGATCTCCTTCGACGGCGGCATGCGCGCGGCGGCGGACCGGTGCCAGAACATCGGGCTGTGCCGCAAGACGGCCACCGGGGTGATGTGCCCCTCCTACATGGCCACCCGGGACGAGGAGCACTCCACCCGCGGCCGGGCCGGCGCCCTGGTGAAGGCGCTGTCGGCGCCCGACCCCCGGGCGGCGCTGGCCGACGAGCGGCTGCACGACATCCTCGACCTGTGCCTGGAGTGCAAGGCGTGCAAGAGCGAGTGCCCGCTGTCGGTGGACATGGCCTCGCTCAAGTCCGCGGCACTCGCGGCGTATCACGACGTGCGCGGCGTGCCGCTGCGGTCGCGGGTGTTCGGCTCGGTCCGGGCGCTGAACCGGCTCGGCTCGGCCGCCGCGCCGCTGGCGAACCTGGCCGGCCGCGCCCGGCCCGCCCGGCTGGCGGCGCAGCGCTGGCTGGGGCTGGCGGCGGCCCGGCCGCTGCCGGTGTTCCGCCGGGACAACCTGGTCCGCTGGTACTCCGGGCGGCCGGCCCCGCCGCCCGGCCGCGGCCTGGTGTTCCTGGCCGACTCGTTCACCAGCTACACCGAGCCGTCGGCCGCCCGGGCGGCGATCGAGCTGCTGGCGGCGGCCGGGTGGGCGGTCCGGCTGGAGGCGGGCGGCTGCTGCGGCCGGGCCGCCCTGTCCAAGGGGCTGGTCGGCAAGGCCGCCGCCCAGGCGCGGGACCTGGCCGGCCGGCTCGCCGGCCGCGGGCCGGTGGTCGGCGTGGAGCCGTCCTGCCTGATGACGCTGCGGGACGACTATCCCGGCCTGCTGCCGGGTGACCCCCGGGCCGCGGCGGTGGCCGGGGCGGTCCGGCTGCCCGAGGACCTGCTCACCGAGGCGGTCGCGGACGGCCGGCTCGCGCTGCGCCGGTCCGGCGCGCGCATCCTGTACCACGGCCACTGCCACCAGAAGGCGGTCACCGGCACGTCCTCGGTCGTGGCGCTGCTGCGGGCGGTCGGCGAGGTCACCGAGGTGGACGCCGGGTGCTGCGGCATGGCGGGCTCGTTCGGCTACGAGGCGGAGCACTACGACCTGTCGATGCGGATCGGCGAGCTCCGCCTGTTCCCGGCGGTCCGCGCCGAGCCGGCCGGCACGGTCATCGCCGCATCCGGGGTCTCCTGCCGGCAGCAGATCGCCCACGGCACCGGCCGGGCGGCCCGGCACCCGCTGGAGATCGTCCGGGACGCGCTCGGCTGAGCTACCCGGTGGGCACGATGTGCCAGGCCGAGCCGGTCCACCGCGCACCGAGGGTGGCCAGGCCGGCCGGGCCCCCGGTGGCGCCGGTGGCCTGGCAGGCCCCGCAGGCGCAGGACACGGCCTGCAGGTAGCTGACCGAGTGGGGCCCCGCGGGCGGGTTCTGGCTGGGCACGACGGCCCAAGCGGTGCCGTTCCAGCGCTCGGCCAGCGTGACGTAGTTCCGCGACGCGTTCTGGTAGTTACCGACCGCCTGGCACCGGCTGGCGCAGGCGATCGCGCTCAGCCCGGCGTAGCGGGCGCCGGGCGGGCTCGCGGCCGGCACTCGTGCCCACCGGGTCCCGGTCCAGCCCAGGGCGAGGGCCAGGTAACGCCCCGGCTTGGGCTGGTAGTTGCCCACGGCCAGGCACCGGGTGCCGCAGGCGACCCCGGCCAGGGCGGATTCCAGCCCGGGTGCGGGGCTGGGGACGATCGACCAGGCCGAGCCGTGCCAGGCGTACGCCAGCGTCAGGTCGCAGTCGCAGTCCTGGTTGAGGTAGTAGCCCACCGCCAGGCAGCTGGAGGCTGAGGTGCAGGCGACGGACTCCAGCTCGCTGAAGACGTTGAGCGGCTCGACCGGCACGGTCAGGATCGACCAGGCCGTCCCGTTCCAGTGCTCGGCCAGGGCGAGCCCGGACGAGGTGCCCACCGCCATGCAGTCGGTGGCGCTGGTGCAGGTGATCCCGTCGAGCGACGTGGTCACCGATCCCGCCGGGTTGGGGCTGGGCACGATGCGCCACTTCGCGCCGTTCCAGGACTCGGCCAGGCTGACCCGCGCGAAGGCACCGTTGACGTAGTCGCCCACCGCCAGGCACCGGCCGGTGGCCGGGCAGGAGACGCCGCGCAGGTAGCTGGCCCTGGCGCCGCGCGGGTCCGGGCTGGGCACGGCGCTCCACCGCGTGCCGTTCCAGTGCTGCGCCAGGGTCACCTCGCGCTGCCCGCCGGCGAGGCGGGAGCCGACGGCCAGGCAGTCCCGGGCGCCGGCGCACGAGGTGCCGGCCAGGCCGGCGTCCTGGTTCACCACCGACCAGGACGACCCGTTCCAGGCCTCGGCGAGGGTGGCGAAGTTGCGTGCGCCGTTCATGAAGTCGCCCGTCGCCAGGCATGAGGCCGGGACGCAGGACACCGCCCACAGGTAGCTGCCCATCGCGGGGTCGCGGCTGGGCACCACCGACCAGGCCGAGCCGTTCCAGTGCTCGGCCAGGGTCAGGTAGCTGCCCGGGGCGTTGAGCTGGTGCCCCACCGCCCAGCAGTCCGCGCCGCTGGCGCAGGACACCGCCGACAGGATGGCGTAGGGATCGCCGCGCAGCGGCGGCGTCGCCGTCACCGACCAGGACGACCCGTTCCAGGCCTCGGCCAGCGTGACGATCACGCCGCTGCTGTTGGTGTAGTTGCCCGCCGCCAGGCAGCGCGCGGCGCGCACGCAGGACACCCCGGACAGGAAGCTGCCCATGGCCCCGGCCGGGCTGGCGCTGGGGACGACCGACCAGGCGCGCCCGTTCCAGCGCTCGGCCAGGGTCAGGTCGTTGCCGGTGCTGCTGCCCTGGTAGCCCACGGCCAGGCACGAGGCGCGGGTGCAGGAGACCGCGTTCAGCACGCTCTGCGGGGCCCCGGCCGGGCTGGGGCTGGGGACGACCGACCAGGTGCGCCCGGTCCAGCGCTCGGCCAGCGTCCGGACCGAGTTGCTGGTGTCATAGGTCCCCACGGCCAGGCAGTCCGCTGCGGACAGGCAGGAGATGCCGTTGAGATAGCTCGACTGCGCCCCGCGCGGGCTGGGGCTGGGCACCACCGACCAGGCCCGTCCGTTCCAGCGCTCGGCCAGGGTCAGCGCGCGGCCGACGTTGCTGGCGCGGACGTAGTAGCCCACGGCCAGGCAGTCGGAGGGGCTGAGGCAGGAGATCCCGTCCAGGTAACTGTCCACCGCGCCGCGCGGGTTCGCGCTCGGCACCGCCGACCAGGCGTGCCCGTTCCAGCGCTCGGCCAGGGTCACATCGACGGTCGCCCCGCTGTGGACGGCGTAGTAGCCCACCGCCAGGCAGTCCCCGGCAGCGGGACAGGTCACGGCGTCGGCCGAGCTTGCCACCGGGACCGGGCTGCCCGGATCCAGCCCGACGGGCGCGATCTCCCGTTGCGGGACCGCGCGGTCACCGGGTGCTGGGACGGCCGGCCCCGGGACGGGACGGCCGGCGGGCCGCGACCGATCCGGCGCGGCCGGGCCCGCCGCGGGCGATGCGGCGAGCGACGGTGCCCGCAACGGCAGGACCGCGCCCGCCGCTGGTGACGCGGTGAGCGACAGCCCGGGCAGCAGGGCGGCCAGGACGACGATGGCACCGCCCGCCAGGCCCCGGTGCCCCGGTTGCCCGGGAGCCTGGCCGGTCACGCTGAGTCGCCGCATCTGCGCACCTCCGGAGAGCGCCCTCGGCCGGCCCGCAGGCCGGGCCGGCCCGGCATCCGCGCCACGCTATCCAGCCGGACCCGCGGCAGGGAAGACCGGCGCGATGGCTTGTGGGCCCGTGGTCGTGGCGGGTGCTGGTGCCGTCGGGGCCGATGGCGGTGCTGGTGCCATCGGGGTGCATGATGACGGTCCAGCCCCAGCGGCGGATGACCGCTCAACCTGCGCGGCCGGACGGGGCCGGGGCGGCGAAGCTCACCGTGATCCGGTGGAACCCCAGCGAGCTGAGCATCCCGGTGAGCATGGCGCGGGTGTTGCGCTCGGCCTCGGCCAGCAACGGACTGTGCCGGGCCGCGCCGCCGATCTTCTGCTGTGCCGCGATGTACACCTGCTGCTGGCTGTTCGGGTTGCCGCCGAAGAAGTTCCCGATCCGGTTCAGCAGGCCCTGCTGCTGCGCGTAGACGTAGGACTGCCGGACGTTGAGCACCGCGGGCTCGAGTTGCGCGGGCGGCAGCGTGACCGTCACGGCGTGCCCGGACACCCGGATCGCCGGGCCCTTGAGGCCGGCGAAATCGACGAACGCGATGTCGGTGCCCTGCCCGATGAACAGCGTCTGGCTGCCCTGGAGGAAGGACGGCAGCAGGGAGTGCTGCTCCAGGTCCACCACGACCTGGAAGGACCCGCTGGCCGCCTCGTAGCGGCTGAGCGCCGTGATCGACTTGAGCAGCACCGGCTGGCTGGTCACCGTGGTGCTCTGCGCGAACGGGTTGCGCAGCCGCGGCAGCAGGTGCACCGCGGACAGCGCCACGACCAGCACCGCGACCACGGCCACGGCGGCCAGCGCCACCACGGCCCGGCTGAGTAACGAACCGCTGCGTCGGATGCGCAACATTGCCGCTCTCCTTCACCTGCGGGCGGGGTCCCGCCCAGTGCGGGGCCGCCCGTGCCCGGGCCCCTGCGCACTACCCGGGCCGGGGTGAATGATTCGCGCGCCGCTGGGTAGCGAAGCGGCCGGGAGACCGGGCCGCCCGGGCAGCCGGGGAGACCCGGCAGCCAGGGAAGCCGCGCGCAGGAGGCGACATGCTCAGGTGGTACGGCCGCCGCGGGCGCGAGCGCGGCCGCAGGCCCAGGGTCATCGGCTGCCTGCTGTGGCTGGTCGCCCTGATCGTCCTCTTGATCGTCGCGTCCCTGCTGTTCGGCGGGTTCACCAAGGGCAGCAAGGCGGCCGGGCTCAGCCGGGCGGCACCGGCGGCCCCGCTCGCCGCAGGCCCGCCAGCCAGCCCGCCGCGGCGGTGACCATCACCAGGACACCCGCGCCGAGGAAGACCGGGCGGGCGTCGCCGCCGAGCGCGGCGGTGAGCGAGCCCGCGATGACCACGCCGAGCGGGTCGGCGGTGAGGAACACCAGCCGGACCGTGCTGGTCACCCGGCCGAGCATCGCGCGCGGGACGATGAGCTGCCGGTAGGTCCGGTTGGTGAGGCTGGCCACGGTCAGCGCGAACACGTACGCCAGGTTGGCGGCGCCGAGGGTGACCAGGGAGCGCGCGGCGGCGAACGAGGCGATCGCCAGGCCGGCGGCGGCGGCGCTCGCCACCGTGAGGCGGACCTGGCCCGCCCGGGCGGCCAGCCAGGACGCGCTGACCGCGCCCAGGATCCCGCCCGCGCCGCCGGCCGCGACCACGGCGCCCACGCCGGCGGCACCGAGCCCGAGGGCGTCCTTGGCGAAGTAGAAGATGAGCTTCTCCACCGCCAGGCACAGGTTCATCACGATCTGCATGGCGGTCATGATGACCAGCACCCGGACCGACAGCAGGTAGCGGGCGCCCGCGCGGAAGTCGGCGGCCAGCCCGTGCCAGCGCGCGCCCTGCCGCCGCGCCCGGGGGACGCGCCGCCGCACCGCGGCCAGCGAGGCCAGCGACACAACGAACGTCAGCGCGTCCGCGAGGAGCGCCGCGGTGAGCGCACCGGCGGCGGCGAGCACCCCGACGACGGCGGGGCCGATCAGCAGCCCGGCCTGGCTGGCGACTTCGATGACGGAGTTGGCCCGGATCAGCCCCGGCCCGGGAAAGACGTCCTTGACGACGACGACCAGGGCGGTCTCGAAGAACACCGACGCCGCCCCCACGGCCAGCGCGATCACCATGATCGCCCACACGCCCCCGGTGCGGGTGGCCACGAGCAGGTACAGCACGCCGAACGCGGCGGCGCGGGCGGCATCGGTGACGACCAGCACCCGCCAGGCGTCCATCCGGTCGATCAGGACGCCGGCCGGCAGCCCCACCATCAGGTAGCCCAGGGTGACCGACGCCGCCGACAGGGCGGACAGCAGCGGGCTGGCGCTGAGGTCCAGCACGAGCAGCGGGATGGCGAGAACGGCCAGCCCGTCGCCGAGCAGGGATGCCGCCTGCCCGGACAGGAACACCCGGCTCGGCCAGCGCACCCCTCCTATCCTGGCCGGCGGGCCTGCCGGCGGCGGCGCGGCCTGCGGCTACCGGTCGCCGTCCGCGACCGCGGCCTCCCGGCTCAGGATGGTGTCCACCTTGTCCAGCAGGGCCTGGGGGGAGAACGGCTTCTGGATGTAGACCGTGGGGTCCGCGGCGATGCGCTGGCTCAGCGCCTCGGTGGTGTTGCCGGACATGTACAGGACGGGGAGCCCGGGCTTCATCGAGGCGATGTGCTCGGCGAGCGTGGGACCGGACATCTGCGGCATGACCGAGTCGGTCAGCAGCAGGTGCAGATCCTGGCTGGCGGCCAGGGACAGCGCTTCGGTGTAGCTGCCCGCCTCCAGCGTGGCGTAGCCGTGCTGGCGCAGGATCCGCGAGGTCAGCGCCAGCACCGGCGGCTCGTCGTCGACGACCAGGACCGTCTGGCCCCTGCCCCGGGCGGCGGGCGGCGCGCCGCCGGGCGCGGCCGGGGCCGCCGCCGCCGCGGGCAGCAGGATCCGGAACGTGGTGCCGGTTCCCTCCCGCGACTCCACGCCGATGCTGCCGCCCAGCCGGGTGACGATGGTGTGCACGGTGGCCAGGCCCAGGCCGGTGCCGCGGCCGGTCGGCTTGGTGGTGAAGAACGGGTCGAAGATGTGCTCCGCCACGTCGGGGCTCATGCCCCGCCCGGTGTCGGTGACGGCAAGCTCCACCTGGGCCTCCCCGGCGCATACCGCGCGCCTGGTCTCGATGGTCAGCGTGCCGTGGCCGGTCATGGCGTCGCGCGCGTTCACCGTGAGGTTGAGCAGCACCTGCTCGACCTGCCCGCGGTCGGCCTCGATCGCCGGCAGGTCCGCGGCGGTGTGCACCCGGATCTCGACCGCCGCGCCGACCGCGGTGGCCAGCAGTTCGAGGGTGTCGTTGACGATCTCGTTGAGCCCGAGCACCTCGGGCTGCGGCGTGTCCCGCCCGCCGACGATCAGGAGCTGCCGGGTGATCCGGGCCGCGCGCTCGGCCGCGTCCTGGACCTGCCTGAGGTCGTCCAGGGTCGCCGGGTCGGCGACGGCTTCCTGGGCGAACCCGGTGTAGTTCATCACGATGGCCAGCAGGTTGTTGAAGTCGTGGGCGATCCCGCCGGCCAGCTGGCCCAGGCTCTCCAGCCGCGCCGCCTGGTGCAGCCGCCGTTCCATCTCGCGGCGCTCGGCCGCCACCTGGATCCGGTCGCTGATGTTCCGCGCGACGGTCGCCGCCCCGGTGACCGTGCCGTCCGGGTCCCGGATCGGGGATACCGACAGCGAGACGTCCAGCAGCGTGCCGTCCTTGCACCGGCGCTTGGTCACCATGTGGTTGATCCGCTCACCCCGCCTGACCCGGGCGAGAATCGCCGGCAGTTCCCCGGCGCGGTCGGGCGGGATGAGCGCGGCGACGCTGCGCCCGATCATCTCGCCGGCACGGTAGCCGTACTGCTCCTCCGCCCCGTGGTTCCACTCGGTGATGATGCCGTCCAGCGTCTTGCCGATGATGGCGTCCGCGGACGACTCCACGATCGCCGCGAGCCGCGCCTTGGCCTGCGCGTCGGCCCTGATCCTGCCGATCAGCGTGTTGATGTCGCGGACCAGCGAGGCGACCTCCTCGGGCCCGGACACGGCCAGCGGCCCCGCCGAGGGATCCACGGTGATGTCGCGGACGCCGGTGCTCAGCGCGAGCAGGGGCCGCACCAGGCGCAGGTAGAACACCACGCAGGCGGCGGCGAACGCCACCAGGCCGGCCAGCGTCAGCGCCAGCAGCCCGCCACTGAGCTGGCCCACCGCGGCCAGGGCACTGAGGCCGGCGCCCGCCGCGACGAAGAACATCGCCACGAAGCACGTGACATAGGCGGTCAGCGGCAGCGGCCGCGCCTGTCCCGCGGCGCGGGAATCTGTGCGCTGCATCCGGCCCCCCGCAGCGTCGGGACTCAGGCCAACTACGCATTGGAGCGTATTGAATACTTAATGTTACATCACTCTGGTGCCGGTCAGGACCGGGGCGCGACGGCGTAGCCGCGGGTGATCGTCTCGGTGACGCTGCCTCCCGCCGCGTCGCGGGCGCGGGCGCGCAGCGTCACGCTAGCGCCCGCCGGCGCGGTGAACACGGCGCGGTACCGCCCGTTGCCGGTGCCGGTCACCGGGACGTGCCGCCAGGTCGCCCCGCCGTCGAAGGACACCCGCAGGCTCGCTCCGGTGACCGGGGCGGCCTGCGCCAGCTGCAGGTGCGCGGCGGTGATCGTCAGCACCTGGCGGCCCGCGGGGGCGGACCCGTCCGGGGCCAGCCGGGCCACCTGGTAGCGCAGCGTCATCATGGGCTGCACCGCGCAGCGCCGGGGCAGCCGGACCACCCCGGCCGGCGGGTTGAAGCAGTACCAGGCCCGCGGCAGCCGTGCCCCGGGCCGCGGCACGGACCGCCACGTCCACGCCGTCCGGGTCGCGGTGGACAGCCCGAAGGCCGCGCCGGTCCTGGCCGTGGTCAGCAGGAACCTGATCGCCGCGGGCCCGGCGGCCAGCGGCACCCGGGTGTAGAACTCCGGCCCGGCGCCCGCCGTCCCGGCGGCGATCCTGGTGCCGTTCTGGTCGACCTGGTAGCGGCCGCCGATCGTGACCCCGTGGACCGGGAGGAAGCCGTAGCTGCTGCGCTGCCCGGGCTCGTTGCCGGAGAACGGCGCCAGGTCCAGCGTTAGCGTGTTCCCGGCCCGGTCCGCCGATGGCAGGTACGCCACGAGCTGGTTGCGGGGGGCCAGGTCCACCGTGGCGGCGGGGTGCAGCGGGTAGCTGTTCCAGCCGTCGGCGATGTGCTCGCCGGGGCGGACGGCGCGGAAGTCCTCGAAGCCGGCGTAGCCGTTCCCGGCGCCGAGCGCGCCGTAGTAGCCGCCCCAGTCCGCGGCCGGGCTGCCGCCCAGGTACAGCGTCCGCCGGCCGGGCAGGGTGCCCGGGTAGGGGTAGGCCTCGGTGTAGCCGTTGAACGTCGCGGGGAAGGAGCCGAAGACCGCCCAGTATCCGGGCGACCGCACCGGCTGGTAGTAGCTGTCCCGGATGGTCGCCAGCCGGCCCGCCCGCGCCACGTACCGCTGCGCGGCGATGATCCCGCGCGGGCCGGCGTAGCTGAGCGCGTACCCGTACGGCGTGCCAGGCCCGGGCGGCGAGGTGAGCTCCTGCGACGCGTCCGCGCGGATCCAGCCGACCGTGGGCCGGCGGGCCGTCGGGCTGACCCAGATCGCACTGTGGAAGTTGGCGAACTGCAGCACCGACTGCGGGCCCCGGCCCAGCGCCCGGACCAGGTAGAGGGTCGTGGACTGCGGTACCGCGGGCCGGGGCGTGACCATGGTGACCTTGCTGTCGGCCGCCCGCTCGGCGAGGTGCACGGTGGTGTTGGCCGCCACGGTGAGCTGGGGCAGCACGACCAGCCGCACCGGCGCCGTGGCGCCGAAGGCCGTATCGCCGAAGATCCCCACGGCCCAGTAGTGGCCCGCCGGGACGCTGAACCTGGTCACGCCGTGGTAGAAGTCGTTGAACGCCTCGTCCGGGTCGGTCCGGCCGGCGGCGTCGACGTTCCAGACGAACACCACGTCGCCGGTGTCCGGCCGGCCGGCCAGGTTCGTGCCGGTGACCGTGAGGGTGTGCATGACGAAGCCGGGACGGTCGCGCCGGGCTGCCGCCGGGCCGGCCAGCGAGATCGACACCCCGCCGCGCAGCAGCCCGCCCGGGCCGGCCAGGGACCGGCCGGCCAGCGCCGCGCCGAAGGCCCGCGCCGAGGACGCGGTCAGGTAGCCGGCCGCGGTCCCGGCCGCCGACCGGGTGATCCGGATGCCGGGCAGGGCTGGCCGGCGGCCCGGGTAGCTCAGCCGCACCGGGAGCCGGCCGCCGGCCTCCGCGCGCCGCAGCGCCCCGACGTCGAACAGGCCGAGAGACAGGCCGCGGCCCAGGTAGGGCAGCGCAGTGGCCGGGATCGCGTAGCTGCGCCCGCCCGCGCGCAGCGAGATCAGCGAGCCGGGCCGGGCGGGGGCGACCATCCCGCCGCCGGACGGCGCGGCCAGCAGCCGGTCGCCGGTGATCAGCAGGACGGGGCTCCCGGGGCCGGGAGCCGCGGCGGGCGGCGTCACCGGCGGTGCCGCCGTCCCGGCTGCCGCGGCGGCCAGCGCGGGTGCCGCGGCAGGCGGGACAGGTGCTGCGGCGGGCGGGACAGGTGCCGCGGGCGCCACGGGCCGTGGGGCCGCCGCGGCCAGCGCGGGCGAGATCAGGGCAAGGGCCCCCGCGGCCAGCACGGTCGGCCGGGACAGTCGGATATGCACGCCAGTCTCCTCACCGGTGGACGTTCCATTGTCGCGCCGGGGGCAAGCTCCGCCATTCAGCCAACGCGCACGGACGGCCTTTTTTGGCCGCCTCCCGGGGGCGGCCTGATGGCGTTTCCGCGGGCGGGCCCGGATGGTGCTCCGGCGCCACCGCCCTGCCATCGGCCGGCCGTCCGCCGCCGGTCACCGGGCCGGGACGGGGAACCCAGGAACAGCCGGGACCGTGACGGGCAACGCCCTAAGTCGTACCGGGCGCCTTAGGCGTGGTCACCGGCGGAAATTAGGGCTTATCTCCGATGCCCGGGCAGCCGCCTTACGACGATCCTCGATCGTGCGGGGCCAAAGAGGCAAAGCCCCGCGAGGAGGATACGAAAATGTACTCCCACATCGCATTGATGCTGGCCGAGGAGCGGGCCCGGGACATGCAGTTCGCGGCCGCCCGGTCGGCGCAGCGCAGCGCAGCGCGGCGGGCGCGGCGGCACCAGCGGGCCACGCTGCGAGCGCAGGCCGCCGAAGCGGCCGGCCTGCCGGACAGCTTCGAGGACTTCCTGTGCCAGACCGCCCAGTCGGCGATGCGCGAGCCGACCGCGGCCGGACGCTCGCGGGGACAGGCGGTCCGCTGAGGACACCGGGCTGCCGGCTACCGCAACCGGTCGGCCGGCAGCCCGACGCCCTCGGCGTGGGCGATGGCAGCCGCCTCGGTGCGGCTGCCCGCGCCCAGCTTGGCCAGGATGTTCGACACGTGCACGCTGGCGGTCTTCGGCGCGATGAACAGTTCCGCCGCGATCTCCCGGTTGGTCCGGCCGGCCGCCAGCAGGCGCAGCACCTCCTGCTCCCGTGCGGTGAGGCCGCGCAGCACGTCCACCTGGCCGCCCGGCCGCCGCTCCTGGTCGCGGCTGAGCCGGCCACGGCGGCCGAGGGCGGTGAGCGCGGCCTGCAGCGGGCGTGCGCCCAGCCGTTCCGCCGCCTCGGTGGCCCGCTGCCACGCCTCCTGCGCCTCATCCCGGCGGCCTGCCTCGAGCAGCGCCTCGGCGAGCCGCCAGTGCGTCCGTGCCGTCTCGTAGACGAACGCCGGCCCGAACGTCTCCAGCACCTGCTGCCAGGCGGCGGGGTCGTTGTCGCCCTGGGCGCGCAGCCACTCCGCCTCGGCCCGGGCCAGCCACGCGCGGCCGTCCACCCCGAGCACCGAATCGGGCCTGCGGGGGAAGGCAGCGCCCTGCCGGGCCGTCTCGATCAGCGCGCGGGCGGCGTCCACCGCCGCGGCCGCTCCCGCCTCGTCGCCGGCGGTGCGCGCCTGGCTCGCCAGGTCGGCCTGGGCGGCCAGCCCGATGGCAGCCACCCGGATCAGCGGCGGCCCGTAGCCGTACCATTCGATCTCGCTCTCCAGGCAGGCCGCCGCCTCGGCCAGGGCGGTGGCCCGGTCACCCTGCCAGAGGGCGTGCTCGGCCAGCAGCCCGCGCGCGATGTACTCGCTGAACTTCTCCTCCCGCCAGAACGGCTCCATCCAGGTGCGCCGGTCGGCCACGGTGGCCGCATCGCCCCGGGCGACGTCGATGAACAGCGCCATGGCTGACAGGACGGCCTCGCGCTCGGTGGTCACCCGGACCGGGAAGCCGTCCGTGACCTGCTGCGCATGGTCCCAGTCGCCGTCGTTGTAGTGCGCCAGGTAGTGCAGGTACTGCAGGTCGAGCCCGTAGGGCGCGAGCAGCAGCCCGGCCTCCTCCGCGCGCAGCAGTCCCTCGTGCGCGGTCGCGCTGGCCTGGTCCAGGTCGCCGCGCTCCAGGTGGATCCGGGCAAGCTGGAACGAGGTGCGCAGCCGGACGCCCAGCACCCCGGCGTCCCGCGCCTGGCGGTGTGCCAGGGTGAACAACTCGATGGCCTCGGCGATGCGCCCGCCCCGCTCGTCCAGCAGCCCGAGCGTCACCAGCGCGTCGGCCTCGGTCGAGGGGGCCTGCGCCGCCCGGCCCGCCTCCCGTGCCGCCAGCGCCCAGGTCCGCGCGGGTGACAGGTCGTCGGCGGCGAGCAGGGTCTGCGCGTACGTGGCGAGCGCCCGGGCGCGCTCCCACCGGGGCGGATCCTTGGGCAGCGCATCGATCGCCGCGCGCCCCGCCGTGGGGGCGATGTCGTGCCTGCCGAGGTCGATGAGGTAGAAGGCCAGCCGCTCGTTCGCCCTGCTGATCAGCACCGGATCGTCCGCCACGGCGACGTAGGCCAGCAGCCGGTCCAGTTGCATGACCGCGCGGTGCAGGTCACCGCTGGCCGCCGCGTTGGTCGCGGAGTCGAAGGCCAGCCAGCCGCGCTGCATGCCGGCCAGCTTCTCCGGCTCGGCCACCCGCTCCCACAGGGCCAGGGCCTGGTCGTAGTGCCGGTGCGCCTCGGCCGGCGCGGCCAGCCGCTCGGCCTCCTGCCCGGCCCGCACCGAGGCGCTGAACGCGCCGGGGATGTCGTGGCTGGCCAGGCTGTGATGGGCCAGCTCGGCCGCGGTCCCGGGCACGGCGGCCAGGCGGACCTCGTCTGCGAGCAGTTCGGCCAGCCTCGCGTGCATCCGGGTCCGCTCGCCGGGCAGCAGGTCGGCGTAGGCGGCCTCGCGCAGCAGCGCGTGCCGGAAGGCATAGCCCTCGTCGCCGTCGGGGACCAGCAACTGGTTCGCGACGGCCTCCCTGACGGCCTCCTCGTACTCGGGCTCGTCCAGCCCGCAGGCCCGCCGCACCAGGTCGTCCTCGACCCGCCGGCCGGCCACGGCCGCCGCGTGCACGACCTGCTGCCCCGCCGCCGACAGTCGTTGCAGCCGGGCGAGCAGCAGGTCAGCCAGGCCGGCCGGCAGGTCCGAGCCGCAGGCGGAGGCGGCCAGCAGTTCCTCGGCGTAGTAGGCATTGCCCTCCGCGCGCCGGATGATGGCCTGCAGGGACGCGGCCTCCAGCGGGCCCTGCGCCAGCGCGGTCAGGTGCTCGGCCATGGCCTCGTCCCGCAGCGGGCCCACCTCGATGGCGGTCACGCTGGGCAGCCGCAGCAGCTCGGCCGCCACCGCCCGCAGCGGGTGGGCGCGGTGCAGGTCGTCGGTCCGGTAGGTGGCGATGACCGCCACCCGCTCGCGGTGCAGCACCCTGCTCAGGAAGGTGAGCAGGTCCCTGGTGGAGCGGTCGGCCCAGTGCATGTCCTCCAGCACGAGCAGGACCGGTGCGTTGCCGGCCAGCTCGGCGAGCATCCCGAGCACCGCGCCGAACAACTGCTGCTGGGCCATGCCGGGAATCTCGCCGCCGGCTTTCTCCGTGGCGTCCCGGTCCGGCAGCAGGAGGCCGAGGACGGGGCGGGCGGCGATCGCGGCCGCCAGCGCCGGGGGCGCCTGCGCCGCGCTGCGGAGCGCGTCGGCCAGGGGCAGGTAGGGGACGCTGTCGCCCAGTTCCGCGCACCGGCCGGACAGGACCATGAACCCGCGGGCCGCGGCCAGCGTGGCCAGCTCGGCGACCAGCCGGGTCTTGCCCATGCCCGCGTCGCCGCTGACCAGGGCCACGACCGGTTCCTCGGCGGCGGCCTGGTCCAGGACGCGGGTGAGCCGGCCGAACTCGACGGCCCGGCCCACGAGCTTGCTGGCGGGGGGTTGCAGCATGAGTCAAGTATCCCAGGTGGGTACGACGCGTTTTATTGCGAAGTGGGCAGCCTGCCATCCGTTGGCGCCGGAGGGCTGAGCGACTAGCATCACCGTCCGTGCATGATGCGGACCTGGCGGGGGTGGCAGACGAACTCTACGCCCTCCCGCCGGGCGACTTCCGGGCGGCCCGGGACGAGCGGGCGGCGCGACTGCGCGCGTCCGGCGACCGTGACCTGGCCCGGGCCGTCGGGGCGCTGCGGCGCCCGGTGGTCAGCGCGTGGCTGGTCAACCTGCTCGTCCGGCAGGCCGGGGGGCAGGTGGACGACCTGCTCGCGCTCGGCGAAGAGTTGCGCGAGGCACAGCAGGACCTGGACGGGGAGCGGGTGCGGGACCTGTCGGCCCGGCGCCGGCGCCAGGTCGCCGCGCTGCTCGGCGAGGCGAAGCGGATCGCGGCCACCGCGGGCAAGCCGGCCGGCCTCCAGGTCGAGCGCGAGGTCGAGGCCACCCTCCAGGCGGCGCTGGCCGACCCCGCCGCCGCGGCGGCGGTGAGCTCCGGGTGCCTGACCAGCCCGCTGTCCTACGCCGGCCTGGGCCTGGGCGAGGCGGCGAGCGCGGTGGCCGTCCCGCTGCCCCGGCACCGCCCTGCGGCGGCCGGCCGCGCGGCCCCGGAGCGAGCGGCCGCGGATCAGGGGGGCCCGGATCAGGCGGCCGCGGAGCGCGCGGCCCGGCGCCCGGCCCGCCGCCCGCGCGAGACAGCCGAGCAGCGCGCGGCACGGCAGGCCGCGGAGGCGGCCGAGCGTGAGGCACGGCGGGCCGCGGAGGCCGCCCAGCGGCGGGCGGCCCAGATCGAGGAGGCGCAGCGTGCGGTCGGCCAGGCGGCGGACGCGGCCGCGGCGGCCGCCGCCGAACTCGGCCGGGCGGAGCAGCAGGTCAGCAGCACCCGGGCGGCGCAGGATGCGGTCCGGCAGCGGATCGAGGCCCTGGACAAGGAGCTGAGCCAGGCCGTGGCGGATCAGGGGCGGGCCAACCGCGCGGCCCGTGACGCCCAGCGGGCCAAGGACGCCGCGGCGCGGGCGCTGGCGACAGCGAAGCAGCGGCTCGCCCGGGCGGAGGCGGCCGCCGCCCGGCTGGACTAGGCGCCGCCGCCCGGCTGGACTGGGCGCCGCGGCCCGGCTGGGCTGGGCGCCGCGGCCCGGGGCGCTGCCGCCCGGCTGGGCTGGGCGCTGCCGCCCGGGGCGCCGCCGGCCGGGCCGGGCTGGGCGCCGCCGCGTCGGCTGATCCGGTGTCCGGGCTGCCCACGGCGGCGGCTCCCGCGCCAGGCGCCGCGATTTCCGCAACGTGCGCACCTCGTTCCGCGTCATTAAGTACGCAGCACGCGGACGCACACTGGAAGCAGGGCATGACAGAAAGACAGGTGGCACAGATGAACGGATCGCGCCGGACCCATCGTGGCCGGCAGATTGCCCTGCTCGCCGCCGGATCGGCGGCACTGGTGCTCGGCCTCACGGCCGCGGGGAACGCCCCTCAGGCGCCCGGGCACCCCGCCCGGCCCGCCGCGCCCGGGCAGGCCGCCGTGCCGCCCATCCCGGCCGGGCGGCCCGGGCCGCCCGGGTTCTGGTACGGCACCGACAGCTTTCCCATGACGGTCAGCGGTACCGCGCCGTATTCCGAGCCGCAGATCGGCGCCGCCTACGGCGGCTACATCGGCATGACCGGCAACTGGGCGACCTGGCAGCACTGTGGTGACAAGGTGGCGTGGTCGCCCACCAACAGCGCGGATGCGAACACCGACTTCACCACCTACCACAAGGGCATCGGCACGGGCGTGTACTGGTTCATGGGCGGCCCGGGCGTCGACCCGCACTACAACGGGACCACGGCCGAGGCGTACTCGTGGGGCGAGCAGCAGGCCGCCCGCACGCTGTCGGACGCAGCCAAGCTGGCCGTGACCTACCCGGTGATCTTCGACGATGTCGAGCTGCCGGGCAACGCCCCCGGCATCAGCCCGGCCCCGGACAACGGCTGGAACTCGGTCTATACCTCGCCGTGCAGCGGCAAGGTCCGCGCCAGCGGCATCGCGCCGGGCGTGGACCGGGCCGACTTCAACGGCTTTTTCGACTACATCGAGCACAACTCGGCCTACACCGCGGGCGTCTACTCCGCCGCGCCGGTATGGACCGCCATCTTCGGCACCGGGGGCTTCTCGCACATCCGGCACACCTTCGAATGGACCTACCTCGCCGACACCAGCAGCCTGGCGCGCACGCCGGATGGCTGGTGCCTGCGCGGGACCACCACCTGTGCGCAGTTCTACGGCGGGGTGACCAGCGCCGACCCCAACGCCGTGATGTGGCAGTGGTCGGGTGGCGGCGGGACCTTCAACGGGTTCGGTGACTTCGACCAGATCGACGCCAACCGGACGCCCTAGGCGCGGCCGGGCCGGGGGCGGCGGGGACGCGGCCGCGTGGGAGCATGTGCGGATGCGCATGCTCAGGACACCCGAAGACCGGTTCGCCAGCCTGCCCGGATTCCCCTGGCCGCCGCGTTACGCCGACGTCGGCGGGCTGCGGATGGCCTACGTGGAGCACGGGCCCGCCGACGGCCCGCCCGTGCTGCTGCTGCACGGAGAGCCGAGCTGGTCCTTCCTGTACCGGACGGTGCTGCCGGTGCTGGCCGACGCGGGCCTGCGCACGATTGCCGCCGACCTGATCGGCTTCGGGCGGAGCGACAAGCCGGCCGAGATCGCAGATCATTCCTTCGCCCGGCACGTCGAATGGGTGCGGGCGCTGGCGTTCGACACCCTGGGCCTGACCGGTGTCACCCTCGTCGGCCAGGACTGGGGCGGCCTGATCGGGCTCCGGCTGGTGGCCGAGCATCCCGGCCGGTTCGCGCGGGTGGTGGCGGCCAACACCGGGCTGCCCACCGGCGACCAGCCGATGCCCGAGGTGTGGCTGCGGTTCCGTGACGTGGTGCGTGCCGCGCCGGTGCTGGGCGTCTCCCGGCTGATCCAGGCCGGGTGCCAGCGGGTGCTGCCGGCGGATGTGCTGGCCGCCTACGATGCGCCGTTCCCGGACGAGGGCTTCAAGGCCGGGCCCCGGGCGATGCCGGGGCTGGTGCCCACCACGCCCGACGACCCGGCCTCGGCCGCGAACCGGGCCGCCTGGCAGCGGCTGTCCGCCTGGGACAAGCCGTTCCTCGTCGCGTTCAGCGACCGCGACCCGATCACCGGGGCGATGGCACCGATCCTGAAGCGTGCCGTGCCCGGCGCGGCCGGCCTGGACCACCCGGTCATCGAGGGCGCCGGTCACTTCCTCCAGGAGGACGCCGGGGAGCGGCTCGGCGCGGTGATCGCCGGGTTCGTCCGCGCGACGTAGCGGCAGGTTTCAGGGCATCCGCCCGGGTAGGGGAGGAGCGGCGGGCGACGCGCCCGCGCGGATGGGGTGACCCAGATGTTGCTCGATATAGGCATCGTGGCCCTGCTGCTCTTCGGCGTCTACGCCTTCGCCACGATGGTCGGCTGGCGTACCCGGGGCCTGAGCCGGCGGACCGACCGGCGGGCGGAGGACATGTACGACCAGTACGGCGGCCCGACCCGCCGGCAGCGGCGGCAGGCCGGGGAGCACCGCGCCGGTCACCCCGGCCGCTTCGGCGCGAAGAACGTGAACCGCACCCGGCCGTAGGTCCGCTCGTCCGCGCGGTCCAGCGAGGCCAGGTCCAGCGGCGCGCTCTCCGCCGGATCGTGCTGTGCGATCACCAGCCCGCCCTCGGCCAGCCAGCCGGGCTGGCGGTCCAGCCGGGCAACCGCCCGCGGCCACAGGCCGCGCCACTGCGGCGGCGCCACGAAGATCACGTCGAACGGCACCGGCGCGCCGCCCAGGTAGCCGAACGCATCCCGGGCGGCCACCTCGGCCCGCGCCGCCAGGCCGGTGACCTCCAGGTTGTGCCGGATGCCCGCCAGCGCCGGACCGGCCCGCTCCACGAACGTGGCGCGGGCGGCGCCGCGGCTCAGCGCCTCGATGCCCACGCCGCCGGTGCCGGCGAACAGGTCGAGGAAGCGGCAGCCGGGGATCCGCGGCGCCAGGATGGCGAACAGGCTCTCCTTGGCCCGGTCGGTGATCGGCCGGGTCGCGGCGGACCGGGGCGGGCGCAGGACCCTGCCCTTGGCGCTGCCGGCGATCACCCTCATGGCCCGCCCGGCCTCACAGCTGCCCGCCGTAGCGGCCATGCCGGGCGAGCGGCTCCACAAGCTGGGCCTCCTCGTAGGCCAGGTGTGACAGGAGCACGTCGGTGAGGATGTCGGCCGCCCGCCGCAGCCCGCCGAAGCCGCCCCCCGGGCTGCGCAGGTGCTCGACCAGCGCGGCGTCGACGTCCTCCAGCACCGCGTGGATGGTCTTGTGCTCGTCCGCCAGCCGGTCCAGCACCGGCGCCAGCCCCGGTTCGGCCGCCCGCAGGTGCGGGAACACCGCCTGGTCCTCCAGCGTGTGGTGCCCGGTGACGATCCGGCAGTAGGAGGCGCAGTACGCGCCCAGCGTCCAGCTGTTGCTGCGCAGCGTCATCTGGTTGATCGCCGAGCGCACCGGGGCGGCGCTGGCGCCGTCGGCGACCTGGCCGATGAGGTCGCGGATCTGGGCGAGTTCCGCGCGCAGGTGATCGTGGATCTCGACGAGATGGCCGGCGATGGCCCGGCCGTGGGCCGAGTAGGCCGCATCCGGCGGCGGCTGCGGGCCGGCCGGCCGGGTGGACTCGTCCCAGAGCCGGACGTCGCTGAGCCGCTCACCGGTGTCCGGGGTCGGCGTCACGTCCAGTGCGTCACGCGCGCTCATCCCACCTCCGGCAGCCACCCCTGGTTGAGAGATCAACTGTATGGCGTCCCGGGGGTCAGCGGGGCAGCACGTACGGGTTGAGGATCCCGGCCGGGTCGAACGCGGCCCGGATCCGGGCGAAGAGCGCGCGCTCGGCCGCCGAGCGGACCAGCGGCAGCCAGCGGGCCTTCAGCGCGCCGATGCCGTGCTCGGCCGAGATCGACCCGCCCAGCGACGCGACGAAGCCGAACACCGCGTCCTCGTGCCGTCCGTCTGCCTCCGCCGCCGGCACGAGGTTGACGTGCAGGTTCCCGTCCGCGACGTGCCCGTAGACGATCACCTGCGCGCCCGGGTCCGCCGCGCGGGCCACCGCGCCGATCCCGGTGGCCAGCGTCACCCACCGTGCGGCCGGGACCGACACGTCCAGCTTCAGCGGCACCCCGAGGAACCCGGCCGCCTCCGGCATGCGCTCACGGAAGGCCCACAGCCTGGCCCGCTCCGCGGCCGTGGCGCCGACCGCCGCCGGCCGGTCCCCGGCGAGCGCCGCCAGGTCCGCGGCGGCACCCGGCCCGGCCGCCTCCAGCAGCAGGAACGCGGGCCCGGGCAGCGGCGGCACCAGGCCGGTGTGCCCGGCCAGCACGTCCAGCCCGGCCCGGGTGAAGAACTCCGCCGACAGCAGGCCCGGGACCGCCCGCAGCGCCGCGCGGGCCAGGTCGTGGACCTCCGCCGGGCCGCCCAGCCCGATGACCGCGGTGACCGGGGCGGCGGGCCGGGGCACCAGCTGGATCCGGGCGGCGGTGATCACGGCCAGGGTTCCCTCCGAGCCGGTGAGCAGGCCCGGGTAGTCGTAGCCGGTGTTGTCCTTGACCAGCCCGGCCAGGTGGGACAGGACGGTGCCGTCGGCGAGCACCGCCTCCACCCCGCGCACCTGGTCCCGCATGGAGCCGTAGCGGAGCACCCGCAGCCCGCCCGCGTTGGTGGCGACCGCGCCGCCGACCGTGGCGGTGCCCCTGCTGGCGATCAGGACGCCGAGGTCGAGCCCGGGGCCCGCCGCGTCCGAGACCTGCTGCAACGACACCCCCGCGCCGGCCGTGACCTGGCCCGCATCGGCGTCCACCGGCGCCAGCCGGTCCAGCCTCGCCACGCTCAGCACGACCTCGCCGTGGCCGGGGATCCCGCCGCCGGCCAGCCCGGTGTTCCCGCCCTGCGGGACCACCGGGACGCCCGCCTCGCGGCACAGCGACAGCACCGCCGCCACCTGCCCGGTGTCGGCCGGGCGCAGCACCGCAGGGGCGTGCCCGCGGAACCGGCCGGTCCAGTCCACCGCGTAGCCGGCCGTGGCGTCCCCGGTCAGCACGTGCGCGCCGCCCACCACCGAGGCGAACTCCCGCAGCAGCGCCGGCGGCAGCTCAGCGGCAGGCGGCCTGGTCATGTCGCGGTCAGCGCGCGGCCCGGCAGGCGGCCATGGCGCGGGCGAAGGCCTCGCCCCGGTCCCGGTAGTCGCGGAACCGGCCGAAGCTCGGCGCGGCGGGCGAGAGCAGCACGATCCCGTCCGGGCGCGCCCAGCCGAACCCGCGCTCGACCGCCGCGTCCAGGTCGTCACACGGGACCACCTCCACCTTGGCCGGCCCCGCCGCCTCGATCGCCGCCTGGATCCGGGGCCCGCTGTCCGGGATGGCCAGCACCAGCGTGGGCGCCTCCCGCGCGGCCAGCCCGGCGCCCAGCGGGGCGTAGTCGATACCGCGGTCGTGGCCCCCGGCGATCAGCGCGACGCGCCGGCCGGGGAAGGCGTCCAGCGCGGCCAGGGTGGGCAGCACGTTGGTGGACAGGCTGTCGTCCACGAACGTCACCCCGCCGGCCTCGCCGATCACCTGGAGCCGGCTGGCCAGCGGCACGAACCCCGCCGCCGCCCCGGCGAGCGCCGCCTCGTCGTCCGCCTCGGGCACCCCCAGCGCCCGCAGGCAGGCCCTGGCGATCAGGGCGTTGCGCCGGCTGTGCGCGCCGAGCAGGCCGAGCGGGGCCATCCAAACTGCCGCCGGGTCGTCCTCCGCCCGGACCCACTGCACCCGCGGGCCGAGCAGGGCGGCGCGCCCGGCCAGCTCCGCGCTGTCCCCGTTCGCCACGGTCAGGTCGGCACCGGGCTGCGAGCACGCCGACAGCTTGTCCCGGTAGTACGTCGCCACGTCGCCGTGCCAGGTCAGGTGATCGGGGTGCAGCGAGGTGACCGCGACCACGGCGGGCGAGCAGGCCAGGTCCGTGGCCTGGTAGCTGGAGGTCTCGATGACCCAGTAGCGGGCGTCCCCGGCCGGCCGCGCCGGGTCCCAGGGGGGCTGGCCGATGTTGCCGCCGATCACGGACGGGTGCCCCCACCGGCGCAGCAGGTGCCCGGCGATCGCCGTCGTGCTGCTCTTGCCCTTGGTCCCGGTGATGCAGGCGACCCGGCTGAGGTCCGCTTCGGCCAGCCACAGGCCGAGGCCGCCCACCACGGGGATGCCCCGGGCCTCCAGCGCGGCCACCTCGGGCCGGTAGCGGCTGATCCCCGGCGACTTGACCACCACCTCGCAGGCGGCCAGCGCATCGATGCCGCCCGCGGCGGTGGCCAGCACCGGGCGGCCGTCCGGTGCCGTGGCTCCCGCCCGGTCGTCCACCAGCACCAGGCCTGCCCCGAGCCCGGTGAGCTTGCGCAGGCTGGCCGCGCCTTCGACGCCCAGGCCCCAGACACCGGCCCGGGCGCCCCGCAGGTCGGACCAGGACAGGGCCGGTCGCTCACGCATCAGTACCGTGGCCGCAGCCGCGCGATCGCGGCGAACCGGCCACAGGGCCGGACCGCCCGGTCGCTGAAGAACGGCGCGGGCTCCGCGCCGGTGGGGATGGCCGCCGTGTGGACGCGGCCGGGGGCTACGCCCGCGTCGGTCAGGATGAGGCGGTTCGCGGTCCACAAGTCGAACAGCCACCTGCCGGTCCCGTCCGGCCGGATGACCGTCTCGGCCCGCGAACTGAAACAGGCCCGGGCGGCGTCGGCGACGTCGTCCCCCACCTGGTAACGGTCCGGGGCGATGGCCGGCCCGACGCCGGCGACCACATCCTCCGGGCGGGTGCCGAGGGTGCGCATCGCGTCCAGCGCGGCAGCGGCCACCCGCGCCACCGTGCCCCGCCAGCCGGCGTGGACGCAGGCCAGCACGTGCGCGGCCGGATCGTAGAGGACGATCGGCACGCAGTCGGCGACCATCGTCACGAGCACCGTGCCCGGGTCGGCGGTGACCAGCGCGTCGGCGTTGCCGACCGCCTCATCCAGGCGCCACGCTCCCCGGCCGCGGTCCCCGGCGGTCACGATCGCAACGTCCCGGCCGTGCGTCTGGTTGCCGTACACGAGGTCGCCGGGGCCGGCGCCGATCGCGGCCGCCGCCAGGCGCCGGTTCTCCAGCACGTCGGCCGGCCGGTCCCCGACGTGCAGGCTCATGTTCAGCGTCGCGTAGGCACCGGCGGAGACGCCGCCACGCCGGGTGGTCACCAGGGCGTCCAGGCCGAACCCATCGAACGCGGGCCAGGCCAGGACCTCCAGGCTCCCCCGCTGGCGGAACTCGTAGGTGGTCGCGGCTGGTGCGGTCATCGTCTGGATCCTAGTGGCGCGGCCGGGCGGCGGCGGCCATAAGGCCATGAGCACGAGGCGGCCCGCGGTGCCTGGACCCATCCGGCGGCCGCGAGTATCTTCGGCCCCGGAACCGGGAGGGGACATGACCTACGAGCACGTCCTGCGGCTGCCGGTCAGCGAGGCCGACGCCGCGGGCCTGGACACCGACGCCGCGCTGTCCCGGGCGCGCCGCGTGCTCTGGGAGGACCACGACGTCGATATCCGCAAGGTCGGCAGGTCGCTGGCGGATCCGGCGGTCATCGTCGTGGTCCGCCTGCTCGGCAGGGAACTCCCCGATGACCTGACGGCCGAGACGATCCTCCGGGCGCTGGGCCTACCCGCCCGCCCGGCCGGGCCGGTCACCGCCGTGGTACCCGCGGTGCCGGCGAGCGGCACCTGGCGCGGCACCTTCTCCGGGCCGCCATTAGCGCCGCCGGGGCGCGCGGAGCCGCCGCGCAGGCCGGCGCCGCTTGGCGCGCCGGCGCCGGAGCACAGGTTCGATGGACCGCCCGCCGGGGCCGGGGGAGGAGCCATCCCGGCAGCAGCCGCGGAGCCGCGCCGCCTGCACGCCGAGTGCCCGGAGCGGGTCCGGCCGGACCGCACCTTCAGCATGCTCGTCCGGATCGTCACGATCCGGGCCGGCGGCGAGCCGGTCAAGCTCGCCGACGTGCCCCCCGAGGGCACCGATGTCCTGCTGGTCCTGCACGCGCCCGGGTTCGACGTCCTCGGCGAGCAGCGCTGGCCGCTGCACGTGCCGCAGGCCGGGGACTCCGAGCCGGTGCGGTTCGACCTGCGGGCGCGGCGGCCGGGAGCGCGCCAGGTCTCGGTGACGGCCTGGCACGGCGGCAGCTACCTGGGCGAGCTTGCGGTCGAGATCGCGGTCGACCCGGCTGGCCGGGACGCGCCGGCCCGCGACGTGCTGGGCGAGGTGGCCATCCGGCCGGTGCCGGGCGCGGTCGCCCTCGCGGTCCGGTACGCGCCGGACACCAGGACCTACCGGTTCGAGTTCCACGACGTGGACAACCCGGCCGAGGTGACCAGCAACCTGGCCTACGACCCGGGCCCGCGGGTGGAGTGGCTCATCGGCGAGCTCGACGCCATCGCCACGGGCGGGGCCGGGATGTCGGCCGCCGAGACCCGGGCCTACCTGGCCGCCGCGGGCGCCGAACTGTGGCACGACCTGCTCCCGCAGGCGCTGCGGGACCAGTTCTGGGACCGGCAGGACCGGATCACCCAGCTCACCATCCTTACCGAGAACGACATCGTCCCGTGGGAGCTGCTCTACCCGCTGGACCCCGGGCACGACGAGGGGTTCCTGGTGGAGCAGTTCCCGGTGACCCGCGGGATCTTCGACCGCGCGCCCGCCGGGCGGCTCCGGCTCCGGCCGGCCAGGTTCGTGCTGCCCGGCGGGTCGCCGCCGGAGGCCGGCCGGGAGATCAGCGAAATCGCGGGCGCGCTGGCCGGCCCACGGCCGGGCCGCGGCGACATCGTCCGGGGCCTCACCCCGCTGCTGGACCTGCTTCGCAGCGGCGACTTCGGCCTGCTGCACTTCGCCTGCCACGGCAATTTCGACCCGGTCGCCGGCGCGTCCATCAGGTTCGGGGACGCGCGGTTCACCCCGACCCTGCTCGCCCCCGCGGAGATCAACAAGACCCTGGCCGCGCGCGCTCCGCTGGTCTTCGTCAACGCCTGCCGCAGCGGCGGGCTGGCCCCGTCGTACAACGGGATGGACGGTTTCGCGCGCAAGTTCCTCGCGGCCGGCGCCACCGCCTTCATCGGGTCGATGTGGGCGGTGGTGGACGGCGCCGCGTTCGAGTTCGCCGCCGCCCTGTACGAAGGGCTGAGCGGCGGGGACACGCTCGGCGCGGCGGTGACCCAGGCCCGCCGCGAGGCGGCCAGCCAGCCGGGCGACCCCAGCTGGCTCGCCTACAGCGTCTACGGCGATCCGGGGGCCAGGCTGGCGCCGGACTGACCCCGGCGGGGACCGGGCGGGCCGGCGGAGGCCACACTGGGGTGGTGGACGGCGACATGGCCCGGGCGCGGGTGGCGGTGCGGGTCACCGGCACGGTACAGGGCGTCGGGTTCCGGCCGTTCGTGTACTCGCTGGCCACGCGGCTGGGCCTGGCCGGGTTCGTCGGCAACGACGCCGCGGGGGTGTTCGCCGAGGTCGAAGGCCCGCCCCCGGCGATCGGGGAGTTCCTGGCGGCGCTGGAGCGCGAGGCCCCGCCGCTGGCGGCGATCGAGCGGATCGTGACAAAGGATTTGCAGCCGTACGGCAGCGCCGGGTTCACCATCGCCCCGAGCGGGCCGGCCGGACAGCGCACCGCCCTGGTGCCGGCCGACAGCGCGACCTGCGACGACTGCCTGCGTGAGCTGCGCGACCCCGCCGACCGGCGGCACCGGTACCCGTTCATCAACTGCACCAACTGCGGGCCGCGGTTCACCATCGTGACCGGCGTGCCCTACGACCGGGCCACCACGACCATGGCCGGCTTCGCCATGTGCGCGGCCTGCGCGGCGGAGTACCACGACCCGGCGGACCGGCGGTTCCACGCGCAGCCGGTCTGCTGCCCCGCGTGCGGCCCGCGGCTGGCGCTGCGCCCGGCGGGCCGCGCGGATCCCGGCGGCGGCGACCCGGTCCTGGCCGCGGCCGCGCTGCTGCGCCGGGGGCGGGTGCTCGCGGTGAAGGGGCTCGGCGGGTACCACCTGGCCGTGGACGCGCGGAGCGAGGCGGCCGCCGCGGCGCTGCGGGCGCGCAAGCGCCGGGAGGACAAGCCGTTCGCGGTGCTGGCGGCCAGCCTGGACGCGGCCCGGGAACTGGGCGAAGTGGACGAGGCGGCCGCCGCGCTGCTGGCCAGCCCGGGCCGGCCGATCGTGCTCCTGCCGCGGCGGCCGGGCACGGTCGCCCCGGCGGTCGCGCCGGGGAACCGTGCGCTGGGGGTCATGCTGCCCTACACCCCGCTGCACCACCTGCTGGCCGGTGCGGTCGCCGGGCCGCTGGTGCTGACCAGCGGCAACGTCTCGGACGAACCGATCGCCTACACCGACGACGACGCCTTCTCCCGGCTGGGCGCGATCGCGGACGCGTTCCTCACCCACGACCGGCCGATCCACGTCAGGACCGACGACTCGGTGGCCCGGGTGCTGCGGGGCCGGCCGGCGCTGATCCGCAGGTCCCGCGGGCACGTCCCCGAGCCGGTCAGCACGGCGCACCGGTTCCCGCGGCCGGTGCTGGCCTGCGGGGCCGAGCTGAAGAACACGTTCTGCCTGGCGAAGGGCAACCGCGCGTTCGTCTCGCACCACATCGGGGACCTGGAGAACCCGGCCACGCTGCGCTCGTTCACCGAGGGGATCGAGCACTTCGGCCGGCTGTTCGACATCGAGCCGCTGGTCGTCGCCCACGACCTGCACCCGGAGTACCTGTCCACCAAGTACGCGCTGGACCTCGACCTGGACGTGTGCGGGGTGCAGCACCACCACGCGCACATCGCCTCCTGCCTGGCCGACAACTCCCGCGACGGCCCGGTCATCGGGGTGGCCTTCGACGGGACCGGCTTCGGTGCCGATGGCACGCTGTGGGGCGGTGAGTTCCTGGTCGCGGACCTGGCCGGCTTCGAGCGGGCCGGGCACCTGGCGCCGGTGCCGCTGCCCGGCGGCGCCGCGGCGATCCGGCAGCCGTGGCGGATGGCCGCCGCCTACCTGCACGCCGCCTTCCCCGGCGGCCCGCCGTCCGGGCTGGACGTGGTCAAGCGCAACCAGCGGCAGTGGGACGCCGTGGTCGCGCTGGCCGAGCGCGGCGTCAATGCCCCGCTGTCCTCCAGCGCCGGGCGGCTGTTCGACGCGGTCGCGGCGCTGCTGTCGGTCCGGGACACGATCAACTACGAGGGCCAGGCCGCCGTGGAGCTGGAGCAACTGGCCGACCCTGGCGAGACCGGCGCGTACCAGGCCGGGGTGAGCGGGCAGTGGCCGTTTCGTATTGACGGCGCCGACCTGGTGCGAGCGGTCACCGGCGATCTCGCGGCGGGGGCGCCGGCGCCGGTCATCGCGGCGCGCTTCCACAACGGGATCGCCGCGCTGATCGAGGCGGGGTGCGTGGCGGTGCGCGAGCGGTGCGGGCTGGCGGAGGTGGCGCTGTCCGGCGGGGTGTTCCAGAACCTGATCGTGACCGAGCGGGCCGCCGCCCGGCTGGAGGCGCGCGGGTTCCGGGTGCTGCTGCACGCGCGGGTGCCGTGCAACGACGGCGGCATCAGCCTCGGCCAGGCCGTGGTGGCGGGCGCCCGGGACCGGGCGGGCGTGCCGGGTCAGCCGGCCAGCTGGCGGTAGCCGTCCCTCGCCGCGTTGGCCAGGCCCGCGCCGGGGATGCCCGGCGGGAACGGCCAGCGGCCGCCGGCCTCGGCCTCCGCCCGCTCCGCGGGCACGCCGGCCGCGTGCAGTTCGCGGACCAGCGCGGCGGCGGCGGCAAGCTGCTCGTGCTGCGCGGCCAGGAACGCCGCGTCGACCACCGCCCCGTGCCCGGGCACCAGGACGTCCCCCTCGCGCAGCGCCGCCCGGAGCCGGGCGATGGTGCCCGGCCAGTCGAGCGGGAAGCTGCCGGACCCGTAGACCGGCGGCCCGGACTCCTCGACCAGGTCGCCGGTGAGCCACACGCCGCTGGCGGGCAGGTGCACCAGCAGATCGTTGTCGGTGTGGCCGCGGCCCAGGTGCAGCAGCTGCGCCGCGGTGCCGCCGAGGTCGAGCGTCATCGCCTCGCCGACCAGCACCGTGGGCGGAGTGATGACGATCTCCCGCCACTCGTCGGCAGGCTCCTCGCCCGCCGCGATCACTTCGGCGAGCATCGGCCGCTCGTACGCGTCGAGGTGCGCGGGCACCCGTTCGTGCGCGTAGATCGGCGCGCCGAGGTCGCTGTCCGGGCCGAACCGGGCGTTGCCGAAGCTGTGGTCGAAGTGCGCGTGCGTGTTGACCACCCAGCGGACCGGCAGCGTGCCGAGTTCGGCCAGGTCGGCGCGGATCTCGTCGGCCTGGCGGTGGGACGAGCGGGTGTCGCAGACCAGCAGCCCGCCGGTGCCGCGGACCACGCAGACGCTCACGTCGTAGGGCTGGTACCGGCGCCGGAAGACGCCGTCCGCCACCTCTTCCCAGGCCGTCATGACGTGGGGGCTGGCCGCAGGCCATGGGGGGATTCCGGGGGGTCGTCCCCCCGGACCAGCACTCGCAGCCAGTCGTACCACTCGGCGAAGCCGTTTCCCGCCCGCGCCGAGACCGGCAGCACCGTGGCGGCGGGGCTGATCTTCGCCAGGTCGCCGGTACACCGGGCCAGGTCGAAGTCCAGGTAGGGCAGCAGGTCGGTCTTGGTGATCAGGACCAGGTCGGCGCTGCGGAACATGTGCGGGTACTTGACCGGCTTGTCGGCGCCCTCGGTGACCGAGGCGAGCACCACGCGGTGCGCCTCGCCCAGGTCGAACAGGGCCGGGCAGACCAGGTTCCCCACGTTCTCGATCACCACGACGGACCCGCGCGGCGGGCCGAGCCTGGTGAGCGCGTCGCGCACCATCACGGCGTCGAGGTGGCAGCCGGTCCCGGTGTTGACCTGGACCACCTGGCAGCCGGCCGCGCGCATCCGGTCCGCGTCGAGGGTGGTCTCCTGGTCCCCCTCGATGACCCCGAGGGCAAGCTCCCCGGCCAGGCCGGCGGCGGTGCGCTCGAGCAGCGTGGTCTTGCCGGCGCCGGGCGAGCTCATCAGGTTGAGCGCGAGGATGCCCCGCTCGCGCAGCCAGTCCCGGTTCTGCCGGGCGAGCGCGTCGTTGCGGGCCAGCACCTTCTCGGCGAGCGTGACGGTCCTGCCGTCGCCGTGCCCGGGCCCGCCGTGCTCGTGCCAGGTGCCGTCCTCATGCAGGTGCCCGGCCTGTTCGTCGCCGGCGCAGCCGCAGGTCGCGCACATCTCACGCCACCCGGACCGAGAGGATCCTGAGTTCTTCCCCGCCGAGCACGGCCACGTCCGCGCTCCCGCAGGGGCACAGGACGATCGGCGGATCCGGCGCGAACCCGGCGCCGCAGGAGCGGCACCGGCACCGCGCGGGCGGCTCGGTGATCTCCAGTGCGGCGCCCTCCAGGCCGGTGCCCTCGGTGGCGAGGTCGAAGCAGAACCTGATCGCGTCGGCCACCACGCCGGACAGCGCCCCGATCTCCAGGTGCACGCTGGTGACCCGGGCGCCGGGCAGCCGCTGCGTCACCGTGTCGACCACGCCTTCCGCGATCGCCAGTTCGTGCACGCGGCCTCCCGGCGGTCAGCAGATGCGCGGCAGCGGGTCGCCGACCAGCAGGTCGACGATGCGGGTGCCGCCGAACGCGGTCTTGATCGTGACCAGCCCGACGGGCTCGGCGGTCACCTCGCCGATGATCGCCGCCTGGGCGCCGAGCGGGTGGGCGCGCAGGGTGGCGAGGGCCTGCTCCGCCCGCTCGCCGGCCACCACGGCGACGAGGCGGCCTTCGCAGGCCACGTAGAGGGGATCGATGCCGAGCAGTTCCGCCGCGCCGCGCACCGGGTCCCGGACCGGGATGGCGTTCTCGGCGATGAGCACGCCGACGTCGGCGGCCTTGGCGATCTCGTTGAGGATCGTGGCGACGCCGCCGCGGGTCGCGTCGCGCAGCGCGCGCACCCCCGGCACCGCGCCGAGCAGGCCCGCGACCAGCCCCGCCAGCGGCGCGGTGTCGGACACCACGTCCGCCTCGATGTCCAGCTCGCCCCGGGCCAGCATGATGGTCACGCCGTGGTCGCCGATCGGCCCGGAGACCAGGACCTTGTCGCCGGGCCGTGCCCTGGCCACGCCCAGGTCCACGCCCGCCGGCACCGCGCCGACGCCGGCGGTGCTGATGTAGCAGCCGTCCGCCTTGCCCTTCTGGACCACCTTGGTGTCCCCGGTGACCACGGCGACCCCGGCCACGGCCGCCGCGTCGCGCATGGACTCGGCGATGCGGGTCAGGTCGGCGACCGGGAAGCCCTCCTCGAGGATGAACCCGGCCGACAGGTACATCGGGGTCGCGCCGGCCACCGCGAGGTCGTTGACCGTGCCGTTGACCGCCAGGTCGCCGATGTTGCCGCCGGGGAAGAACAGCGGGGACACCACGAAGGAGTCGGTGGTCAGCGCCATCGTGACCGCCCCGCCCGCCTTGTCCCCGGTGACCGGCAGCCGGGCGGCGTCCTCCAGCGGTTCGAGCAGCGGGTTGCGGAACGCTTCGAGGAAGATCGCCTCGATCAGCGTCTGGGTCGCCTTGCCGCCGGCCCCGTGCGACATCGTGATGCGCTCTTCCCGCAGCTTGGGCCGCCGCCGCCGGGCCCGCTCGATCCGGTCGAGCACCTGCTGCTCACGGTCGCCCGCCGGCAGCACCCGTTGCTCCGTCATGGCCTGCTCAGCTCTATGGAGACCGCCTCGGGCACCCGCTGCCGGGTCAGCCGGCCGTAGTTGTAGTACGCGGCGCAGGCGCCTTCCGGCGACACCATGCACGTGCCGATCGGGGTCTCGGGGGTGCACGCGGTGCCGAACACCTTGCACTCCCAGGGCTTGAGCACGCCCTTGAGCACCTCGCCGCACTGGCACGCCTTGGGGTCGGCGACGCGCACCCCGGGCACCTCGAACAGCCGCTCGGCGTCGAAGCCGGCGTAGGCCTCGCGCATCCTCAGCGCGGAGTGGGAGATGAAGCCGAGCCCGCGCCACTCGAAGTAGGGCCGCAGTTCCATCGTCTCGCCGATGGCCTTCAGCGCCACCGGGTTGCCGTCCCAGGGCACCACCCGGGCGTACTGGTTCTCCACCTCGCTGCGGCCCTCGTGCAACTGGACCATGAGCATGTAGATGGACTGCAGGATGTCCAGCGGCTCGAAGCCGGCCACCACGACCGGCTTGCCGTAGCTCTTCGCGATGAACTCATACGGCCGGCAGCCGATCACCGTGGACACGTGCCCGGGCCCGATGAAGCCGTCGAGCCGCAGGTCGGGGGAGTCCAGGATGGCCTTGATGGCCGGGATGATCGTGACGTGGTTGCAGAACACCGAGAAGTTGGCGATGCCCTGGGCCCGGGCCCGGAGCACGGTCATCGCGGTGGACGGGGCGGTGGTCTCGAACCCGATCGCCATGAACACGACCCGCTTGTCCGGGTTGCTCTTGGCGATCTTCAGTGAGTCGAGCGGCGAGTAGACCATCCTGATGTTCGTGCCGCGGGCGTTCGCGTCGAAGAAGGCCCCGTTGCTGCCCGGCACCCGCATCATGTCGCCGAACGACGTCATGATCACGTCCGGCTGCGACGCCAGGTGGATGGCGTCGTCGACCCGCCCCATCGGGATCACGCACACCGGGCAGCCGGGGCCGTGCACCAGCGTGACCGACTCGGGCAGGTAGTCCTCCAGGCCGTGCTTGTAGATGGTGTGCGTGTGCCCGCCGCACACCTCCATGAGCTTGTACTGGCGGCCCGGCTCGCACAGCGCCGCGATCCGGGCGGCCAGCGCACGGGCCTTGTCAGCGTCGCGGAACTCATCGACGAAACGCATGGCCCCTCCTACTCGATCTGCGAGTCTCGCAGCGCCGCGAGCTCGTCGTCGTATGCCTGGCCGATTCCCTCCAGGAACTCCAGGGCCGCGGCGGCCTCGGCTTCGTCGATCTTCGACAGGGCGAACCCGACGTGGATCAGTACCCACTCGCCGGGCTCGGGCGGCTCGTCGGAGAGCAGGCCGACGTTGATCACCCGCCGCACCCCGCTGACGTCCACGCGCGCCAGGTCGGGCTGTTCGGGCAGGAACTCGATCACCTCACCGGGTATGCCGAGGCACATGCGGCCCTCCCTCAGTCGGCGGTTGCTATGTCGGCCGGGGTGGCGTCGGCGACCAGGGCCAGCACCACCCGCACCGCTTCGTCCACCGCGCCGGCGACCGGCGCGCTCAGCTCCATCCCCGGCTCGACGCTCGCGGGCTCGCAGCCCACGACGAGCACCCGCCCCGCGGTGGCGCCGAGCATGTCCAGCAACCCGAGGACCACGTCGGGCTGCATACCGTGCGCGTCGAACAGGCGGCTGGACTCCAGCGGGCCCGGTCCGTCCTGCCGTCGCTGCTGCGCCACGTCGAGCACGGTCACAGTGCCAGGCTCGTCCCCGCGCGGGGCGGCGTCAATCAGAATGGCCGTGTCAAAACCGTCGGCCAGGTCGTAGGCCAGGTGCATGCCGCTGATCCCGTAGTCGGCGACCCGGACCCAGTCGGGCAGCCCGGCCGCGGCGAGCCGCCGGGCCACCTCCACCCCGAAGCCGTCGTCGGACAGGAAGATGTTGCCGACGCCGGCGACCAGCATCCGGCCCGTCACGTGCCGCGCCGGCGGAGCGCGAGCGCGGCGAGGGCCAGCTCCCACAGCACGTGGTAGATGGTCGTCTGGGCTTCCTGGATCCGGTGCACCGAGGTGGACGGCGCGACGAACAGGTAGTCGATGCTGTCCAGCTCGGCCATGGCGCCGCCGTCGTAGCCGGCCAGCCCGATGGTGAGCATCCCGCGGCGGCTGGCCTCGGCGAACGCGCGGACCAGGTTCTCGGAGTTGCCGCTGGTGGACAGCCCGACCGCGATGTCCTCCCGGCGGGCGAACGCGGCGAGCTGCCGGGCGAAGACCACGTCGACGCCCACATCGTTGCACAGCGCGGTCACCACGGAGGTGTCGCTGGCCAGCCCGAGGGCGGGCAGCGGCGGCAGGTCGCCGCCCGGGGCCAGGAACAGCGTGACGAGCTGCTGGGCGTCGGTGGCGCTGCCGCCGTTGCCGAAGGCGAACAGGCGCCCGCCCGCGGCGAACCTGGCGGCCATGTCCTCGGCGCAGTTGGCCAGGCGGGTGCCCTCGCGGGCCGCCACGACGCTGCGCAGCTCGGCGATCTCCCTGGTCTTCGCCAGCGTCGAGGCCCGCACCTCGGCCATCAGGTCGGCCAGGTCGGCGGCGTCGGAGTACAGGAACGGGTAGAGCGCCTCCATCGCGCTCGTGCCCTGCTCGGCATCTGCGGACATGGGCGGTCACCTCCCCACAACGGCGATGGCTTCCTTGGCATGCACCAGGATGGTGTCGCCGGGGCTGGCCTCGACCAGCGCGACGCTGACCTCTTCCTCGCCCTGGCCGGTGTCCACCATGGCCAGCCCGTCGCCGAGCAGGCGGACCACGGTGACCTCGACGGCGGCGTCGGAGCAGGTGATGCAGACGCCGTCGGAGCATTCGGGTGCCGCATGGGCGACCGGCTGGCCACTCTCGGTAGTCATGGCTCCACTTTCCCTCGTGGCCGGGTCACGTCAATACCCCCGGACCCAGGGTGCCCGGCTGCTCGAGGAACACGTGCACCAGCTCCCACAGCAGGTGGTACATGGTGACGTGCATTTCCTTGACCACCCGGGGATCGCCGGAGCCGGCCAGCAGCACATGATCCACGGCGGGGCTGTCGCGGCCGCCGGCGCCGGCCGCGACCGGGCCGCCGTCGCCACCGGCCAGCGCGACCGTGAGCAGGCCGAGCCCGGCGGCGGTGGCCAGCCCGGCGAGCATGCTGGCGTCGTTGCCGGTGGCCGAGATGCCGAGGGCGATGTCACCGGGCGCCGCGAGGTAGCGAAGCTGGTACGCGAAGATCGCCGCCATGCCGTCACGCTCGGCCACCCCGGTCAGCGTGGCGACGTCGGTGGTGAGGGAGATGGCCGGCAGCGCGCGCTTGCCGACGATCACCGGGTGCACGAACTCCACCGCGACGTGCTGGGCGTCGGTGCTGGCGCCGCCCGTGCCGAACACGATGAGCTTGCCGCCCTGGTGGAAGCGCACCGCCATGGCGTGGCACGCGCTGGCCACGGCGTCGGCCTGCCGGGCCAGCCCGTCCGTGGGCTCGCCGCGGCGGGCGAACGCCCGCATGGCCTCGTCTCCCGCGGCGGCCAGCCGGTCGGCCGTGTTCTGGTCGTACCCGCTGGTCATCCTGCGCCCCTCAACTTCCGGCCGGCTCGGACAGGTCGAGGTCGACCGAGACGTCGACGGCATCACGGACGCGCAGGGCACCGAAGAACGCGGTGTAAGGCTTGATCCCGTAGTCGGACTGCACGACCCGCGCCTCCGCATGGTAGCGGCCCGCGCCGGTCTCACTGACCTGCAGGCTCAGCGGCCGTGCCTGGCCGCGCAGGGTGAACGTGCCGCTGATCTCGCCACCGCCGTCGGCCCCGGGCTTGAAGGCGTCCGCGGCGAAGACGGCCTCCGGGTGGCGGTCGGCGGCCAGCACGTTCCGTGCGGTCACGGCGATCTCCCGGCGGTCCCGGTCGGTCAGCGGCTTCACGCCGCCGGTCCCCTCGCGCACGACCAGCGCCCCCATGTCGATGCGCACGTCCAGGCCGGCCGGGGTGCGGTCCTCGTTCACCTCGAGCATGCCCGACCAGCGGGTGGCCTCGATGGAGAGGTCATGACCCGCCTGCGCGGCCAGCCCGTCACGGAAGGTGCGCAGGACGATGCGCCCGTGATCCGGGCCGAGTTGATGGCGGCCCGCGAGTAGCGCCATGGCAGCACGCTAGGACACTTCTGGGGGGACGTCCAGTGAACCGGCAGGACAAGTCTGGCCTGGCGCGCTCCTGTGCGGCCCGTCCAGCGCCTGCTAGGAGATCGGCACCTCGCCGAAGACCTCCTGGATCCGCCGCAGGTCACGCATGCGCGGCTCGGTCGCGCCCCCCACCCAGCGGCTGACCGTCTTGACCGAGACGCCGAGCAGCCGGGCGGCCGCCTCCTGGGTCAGGCCCTCCCGGCGCAGCGCCGTGGACATCCAGTCCGCGAACGTATCGGGGTGGCCGGGCGCCATGGCGGCCAGGTCGCCGGCGCCGGCCGACGTGCCTGCTCCGGCGGCGGCCGTCCCGGCGACGGGGACGGCCGTGCTGGTCCGTGCGGCGTCCGCCGGGCCGCGGTCGGCGGCCGCGGGCGGGCGGGCCCCGTTGCCCGGGGCTAGCTGCGGGATCTGGTTGTCGGAGTGCAGCACATCCACCTCGACGTGCTCGGGGAAGATGCGGAACGCCACCTGGATGGAGCCGGTCGGGCCGGCCGCGTCGAGCAGTGCGCGGAACACGGTCTCGCCGACCTCGCGGTTGCCCTCCTCGGTCAGGGGTGACTCGGCGAGGCAGCGGCGGACGAAGTCACGGATGTCCGGGATCGAGGAAGGCCGTGCGGGGAATACCTGCACGAGCACCACAACCGGCGTGACCTGGATGGGCTGTTCGCCCGGTCCCGTCATGGCCTCGGTCACGGATGCTCCTTCGCGATCAGCCCGCACCGCCTCGCTGCCGGACTGCGCCGTCCGGCGCTCGTGAGGCTCACGCCAGGTTATTCGATCCGGTACTGCTCAGGCCAGTGCGCAAAGGCGGAGAAGGCGGGCCTTTGCGACCTCCCCGGCGGCGTGGTGTCGGTCCCGTCACTCCGATCAAGACATTTCTGTCCGGTCAGGTGTCTCGCCGGCCTTGTAGGGCAGCCCGGGCAGGTCTAGCATGACGACCGTCCGCGCATCGCGAAAGCCGAATCAGAACTGAGGAGGTGGCCGCGTATGGCCACACCCACATCGAGCGGCGAGGAGCCACGGGCAGGCGGGGATGAGCCGGTCGTGCACATCCTCTGGATGAACGGCGGCCTTGGCTGCGACGGGGACTCGGTCGCGCTGACGGCAGCCACCCAGCCGAGCATCGAGGAGATCGCGCTCGGCGCGCTGCCCGGACTTCCCAAGATCGCGGTGCACTGGCCGCTGATCGACTACGAGTGCGGCCCGGAGACCGGGGCGGACACGTTCATCGAGTGGTGGCACAAGGCGGACCGCGGCGAGCTCGACCCGTTCGTCCTGGTGGTGGAGGGCTCCATCCCGAACGAGGCCATCAAGGACGAGGGCTACTGGTGTGGCTTCGGCAACAACCCGGCCACCGGCCAGCCGATGACCACCAACGAGTGGCTGGACCGGCTCGCGCCGAAGGCCACCGCGATCCTCGCGGTGGGCACCTGCGCCACCTACGGCGGCATCCACGCCATGGCCGGCAACCCGACCGGCGCGATGGGGGTGCCCGACTACCTGGGCTGGGACTGGCGGTCCAAGGCGGGGCTGCCCATCGTCTGCGTGCCCGGCTGCCCCATCCACCCGGACAACCTGTCGGAGACCATCCTCTACCTGCTCTACCAGGTGGCGGGCCAGGCCCCGATGATCCCGCTGGACGAGGCGCTGCGGCCCACCTGGCTGTTCGGCGCGACCGTGCACGAGGGTTGCGACCGGGCGGGCTACTACGAGCAGGGTGACTTCGCCGGCGAGTACGGCTCGCCGAAGTGCCTGGTCAAGCTGGGCTGCTGGGGGCCGGTGGTGAAGTGCAACGTGCCCAAGCGCGGCTGGATCAACGGCGTGGGCGGCTGCCCCAACGTGGGCGGGATCTGCATCGCGTGCACCATGCCCGGCTTCCCGGACAAGTTCATGCCGTTCATGGACGAGCCGCCGGGGTCGAAGGTCTCCACCACCGCCAGCACGATGTACGGCACCGTGATCCGCACTCTCCGCGGCTTCACCACGAAGACCGCTGACGAGGAGCCCAAGTGGCGCAAGAAGGGCGACGAGCTCCTGACCGGCTTCAAGAAGACCTGGTGACCTGCTCCGGTGGGCGGCGCCCGCGCCGCCCGGGAGGGAAATGGGGAGTGCTATGACGACCGCCGAAGACAGCGGCCTGGTGGAGATGGCGTGGGACCCGATCACCCGGATCGTGGGCAGCCTGGGCATCTACACCAAGATTGACTTCAAGCAGAAGCGGGTCGTCGAGTGCCACAGCACCTCCTCGATCTTCCGTGGCTACAGCATCTTCATGAAGGGCAAGGACCCGCGGGACGCGCACTTCATCACCAGCCGGATCTGCGGCATCTGCGGCGACAACCACGCCACCTGCTCGGTCTACAACCAGAACATGGCCTACGGCGTGCGCCCGCCGCACCTCGGTGAGTGGATCATCAACCTGGGCGAGTCCGCGGAGTACATGTTCGACCACAACATCTTCCAGGAGAACCTGGTCGGGGTGGACTTCTGCGAGCGGATGGTGTCGGAGACCAACCCGGGCGTGCTCGAACTGGCCAACCGGACCGAGGCCCCGCACGCCGCCGAGCACGGGTACCGCTACATCGGCGACATCATGCGGTCGCTGAACCCGCTCGAGGGCGAGTTCTACCGCGAGGCGCTGCAGGTGTCCCGGTCCACCCGGGAGATGTTCTGCCTGATGGAGGGCCGCCATGTGCATCCCTCCACGCTCTACCCGGGCGGCGTGGGAACCACCGCGACCGTCCAGCTGTTCACCGACTACCTGACCCGGCTGATGCGCTACGTCGAGTTCATGAAGCGCGTCGTGCCGATGCACGACGACCTGTTCGACTTCTTCTACCAGGCTCTGCCGGGGTATGAGGAGGTCGGCCGGCGCCGCGCGGACATGGTCTGCTGGGGCAGCCTCAACGACCCCGAGCACTGCGACTTCCGGTACGACCACATGACCGACTGGGGCCGGAAGATGTTCGTCAGCCCCGGTGTGATCAGGGACGGGCAGCTGCTCACCAACGACCTGGTGGAGATCAACCTCGGCATCCGGATCCTGCTCGGCAGCTCCTACTACGAGGACTGGGAAGACCAGGAGATGTTCGTCACCCGCGACCCGCTGGGCAACCCGGTGGACCGCAGGCACCCGTGGAACCAGCACACCATCCCCAAGCCGGCCAAGCGGGACTTCGACGGCAAGTACAGCTGGGTCATGTCGCCGCGCTGGTTCGACGGCACCAACCACCTGGCGGCGGACACCGGCGGCGGCCCCATCGCCCGGCTCTGGGCGACCGCGCTCGGCGGGCTGGTCGACTTCGGCTACGTCAGGTCCACCGGCCACAGCGTGCTGATCCACCTGCCCCGCACGGTCAGCAAGCCCGAGGTCACCTTCGAGTGGAAGATCCCCACCGACGCCTCGGGCGCGCCGCTGTCCAACGCGATCGAGCGCGACCGCGCCCGCACCTACTTCCAGGCCTACGCGGCCGCGTGCGCGCTGCACTTCACCGAGAAGGCGCTGGCGGAGATCCGGGCCGGCCGGACCAAGACCTGGGAGCCGTTCAGCGTCCCGGACGAGGCCAACAGCTGCGGGTTCACCGAGGCGGTCCGCGGCGTCCTGTCCCATCACATGGTGATCCGCGGCGGCAAGATCGCGAACTACCACCCATACCCGCCGACCCCATGGAACGCCAGCGTCCGCGACGTCTACGGCACCCCCGGCCCGTACGAGGACTCGGTGCAGAACACGCCGATCTTCGAGGAGAACCCGCCGGAGTCGTTCAAGGGCATCGACATCATGCGGGCGGTCCGCAGCTTCGACCCGTGCCTGCCCTGCGGCGTGCACATGTACCTCGGCGGCGGGAAGGTGCTGGAGAAGGTGCACTCTCCGATGACGGTCACCCTGGCCACCTGACGATGACGGGCGTCACGCAGGCGGGGGAGCGGATCGAGGAGATCCTGGCCTCGCTGCGATCGCACAGCGAGGCTGTGGCGCGCGCCGCAGAGGAGCTCGTCCGGCTGCTGGTGGACATGTACGGGGAGGGCCTGGCCGCGGTCGTGGCCGCGCTGGACGCCGAGGGTGAGCCGGGCCGGTCGGTGCTGGACCGGCTCACCGCCGACCCCGTGGTGGAGGGCCTGCTGCTGCTGCACGGGCTGCACCCGCTCGGCGTCGACGCCCGGATCCAGCGGGCGCTCGACCAGGTCCGGCCCTATCTTGGCTCGCACGCCGGCGGCGTGCGGTATCTGGGGGTCAGCGACGGGGTCGCCCGGCTCCGCCTGGAAGGTTCGTGTCACGGCTGCCCGTCCTCGACCGTCACGGTCCGGCTGGCGATCGAGGGGGCGGTGCAGGACGCGGCGCCCGAGGTCACCGAGGTGGTCGTGGAGGGGATGACCGCCCCTCCGGGGCCGCAGCTGCTCCAGATCGGGCCCCGCCCCGGATCCGCTGCCCCGCCGGACTCGGGCGCCGGGGGCGAGTGGGTCCCGCTCGGCGACATCGGCCCGCCGAGCTCGCGGCCGGTCACCGCCGCCGCGGGCGGCGTCGCGGTGCTGGTCTGCTCGGTCCGCGGCACCCTGTACGCCTACCGCGACGAGTGCGCGTCCTGCGGCTCGGCCTTGGGCGGGGGCCGGCTCGACCGCGAGGTGCTGACCTGCCCGTGCGGCTGCCGGTACGACGTGTGCCGTGCGGGCACGGGACTGGACGGCCTGGCCGCCCACCTCGACCCGCTGCCGCTGCTGGCCGATAGCCAGGGGGTCCGCGTGGCGGTGCCCGCGGCGGTGCCGTCATGACCCGGCCGGCGGGGCTGCGCCGGTTCGTCTCAGACATGCCGGCCGGCCCCGGTGCGGGCAGCCAGGCAGAAGGCCCCGGCGTCGGCACGGAGGGGGGCGGCGCCGGGGCCGGCCCTGCGCAGCAGGAGCGGTGCGAGTTCTGCGCGGCCATGATCGCGGCCGAGCACGGGCACGTCGCGGACCTGGAGAAGTCCAGCCTCAGCTGCGCCTGCCGGCCGTGCTACCTGCTGTTCACCCAGGGCAGCGGCGGACGGTACCGGTCGGTGCCCGACCGGTACCTGGCGGACCCGGCGCGGCCGATGTCCGCCGCCGAGTGGGACGTGCTGGAGATCCCCGTCGCGCTGGCGTTCTTCCTGCGCAGTTCCGCGGCCGGCGAGGTGGTCGGCTTCTACCCGAGCCCCGCGGGCGCCACGCAGTGCCGGCTCGACCTGTCCGCCTGGGACCGGCTGGCGGCCGGCCACCCGCTGCTGGCGGCCATGGCGCCGGATGTGGAGGCGGCCCTGATCTGCCGCACCGACGGCGGCGTGGAGCACTTTGTGGTGCCGGTCGACGCGTGTTACGAGCTGGCCGGCCGGATGCGGCTGCACTGGCGCGGCTTCGACGGCGGCGCGCAGGCACGGGAGAGCATCGCCGGGTTTCTCGAGCAGGTCCGGTCGCGCGCGCGGCCGCTGGAGGGCTCCTGAGGTGGCCGAGCTCGCGTTCGACTGCATCGGGGCCCGGGCGGAGCGGTACGCGGTCGTGCCGACCCTGTCGCTGACGCTGCGGATCGCCGAGACCAGCGGCCAGCGGGTGGAGGCGATCGCGCTCCGGTGCCAGATCAGGATCGAGCCGGCCCGGCGCCGCTACTCGGGCCAGGAGGCGGAGCGGCTGAACGATCTGTTCGGCGACACCGAGCGGTGGGCCGACACGCTGCGGCCGATGCAGCTCACCACGGTGGCGACGATGGTGCCCGGCTTCTCCGGCTCGGTCGAGATGGACCTGCCGATCGCGTTCACCTACGACCTGGAGATCGGTTCCGCCCGGTATTTCGCCAGCCTGGACACCGGTGAGGTGCCGTTGCTGCTGTTGTTCAGCGGCACCGTTTTCGGCGTGACCGACGGCCGCATCCAGGTCCAGCAGGTGCCCTGGAGCAAGGAGGCGGCCTACCGGCTCCCGGTCTCGGTCTGGCGCGAGGCCATCGACGCGCACTTCCCGAACAGCGCCTGGATCAAGATGAGCCGGCAGACGCTGGAGGACCTGCAGCGCTTCAAGACGGCACACGCGCTGCCGACCTGGGACCAGACGCTCGCCGCGCTGCTGTCCCGGGCCGGATCCGGCGCGGAGGGACAGCCGTGACCGCCGGCCCCGCGCACGCCGAGCACGCGCGCAAGGTGGCGGATGCCGTTCTGTACGAGGGGTACCTGCTCTACCCCTACCGGCGGTCGGCGCAGAAGAACCGGACCCGGTTCCAGTTCGGCGTGCTCATGCCGCCGCCCTACCACGCCGTGGACGACAGCGAGCCGTCGGCCAGCCAGACCGAATGCCTGGTCGAGTGCCCCGACGACGCCGAGGTCGACATCGGGCTCCGGTTCCTGCACCTGCAGCACCGCGGGGTGCAGGGCATCACCCAGGACACCGGTGAGGCCTACGACACCGACTCCCTGCAGGTGGACGGGACCGAGCACTGTGCCTGGGACGAGGCGGTGGAGCGCGAACAGCACCGGCGCGCCCGCGTCGCCGACCTGCTCGGCCGGGACACCGAACTGCCGTTCGAGGTCCACTGGAGCGAGGAGACCGAGGAACTCACCGGGGCGAAGGGGAAGCCGGCCGGGCTGGTGACCCGCCGCTGCGAGGCGCTCGCCGGGGCGATCGTGGTCCGGGCCGAGCGCGTCGCCGGGCCCTACGGCGTGCTCCGGCTGCGGGTGCGCGTGGCGAACCGGACCGCGCCGCCGGTCGCGCTGAGCAGCCGCGACGACGGGCTCCGGTACTCCCTGATCGCCGCGCACCTGCTGATCGGTGTGGCCGGGGGCGCCTTCCTCTCGCTGACCGACCCGCCCGAGTGGGCCGCGCACGAGGCCGCCGCGTGCGTGAACATCGGCACCTGGCCGGTGCTGGCCGGCCCGCCCGAGTGCCGTGACCTGGTGCTGTCGTCCCCGGTCATCCTGTACGACCACCCCGAGGTGGCACCGGAGAGCGCCGGGGACCTGTTCGACGCCACCGAGATCGACGAGATCCTCACCCTGCGCACGCTGGCGCTGACCGACGACGAACGGCAGGAGGCGCGGTCGACGGACCCCCGGGCGGCCGGCCTGATCGACCGCCTCGACGGCCTCCCGCCGGAGATGTGGGAGCGCATGCACGGTGCCATCCGCTACCTGTCGTCGC
>Ga0335078_10000848_pt1 | contig 46839 bp, 31 predicted proteins | sample Lox_Sample_32_FD_206711 | JGI IMG/M metagenome (GOLD analysis project Ga0335078, IMG submission 206711) | Soil microbial communities from Loxahatchee National Wildlife Refuge, Florida, United States - Lox_Sample_3.2 | ecosystem: Environmental > Terrestrial > Soil > Wetlands | place: USA... | reverse complement strand
AACTCATGCTTCTTCGGACGTCCTCGATGAGGTTCCATACCTCACCGTAGAACACCACCATCATATATGCAAGCTATTTATGACTCAGGAGACTAGAACTGGTTGCATAAATCCGGTTTTGAAAGGGCACGGCTTCAGCCGTGCCGTGCGCGCCGCATAATCACTGAGGCTTTAGCCCCTGAGAAGTGTTTTTTCGTCTCCCCTGTTTATGCAACCTGTTCTAGTCTTGGCCCGTCGGGAACTCGCTTCATCCCGGCAGCGGCAGTTCACGGTCGAGGCCCGCGGAGATCAGGTCCCCACGGAGGCGGTCGTCGGTGGTGAACACCAGTCCCCTCATCCCTAGCGCGACGGCCGTTTCGACATTCGGGGCGCGGTCGTCGATAAAGAGCGTTTCTTCCGGTTGCGTGCCGAGCTTTTCGAGCGCATAGCGGTAAATCGCGGGCTCGGGTTTGGCGAGGTGAAGCTGGTAGCTCCACACCAGCACGTCGAAGCGCGACAGCCACGCGTACTTGCGCTGAATGGCGGCAAGCACGGCGTCGCCCATGTTGGAAAGAACGGCCGTGAGCAAGCCGCGCTGCTTGAGGGCGAGCTGCCATGCGATCATGGGCGGATTCTGAGTCATCCACATGCGGGCGTCCCACTGGTTCAGCTCATCGAGCTGGGCCTGGGTCAGGTCGAGCCCGGCTTCAAAAGCAAGTTTGCGCCAGAACTGCTCGCCGGTGAGGTCGCCGCGATCGTAGTCGTGGCGGAGGGACCAATAGATCTCGTCGAGGCGGGCCGAGGCGAGGCCCGTGATGCGCACCAGCTCCGCGTGGGCCGCCGGGTCGGGCGGGCCGGTTAACACCATTCCGTAGTCGAAAATCACCGCGCGCAGAGCCAATCTTCCCCGCCTCGGCGCCCGTGTATGGTTTTAGAGGGGCGCTTCTCCCATTGTGCACGACGGTGTTGGTGCCGAGTTGCACAAGGTGGGTTGAGGGCCGTGCCGTCCCACCCTGGCGACAAAAACGAAGATGTCGCGAGGCTCGACCCCACGAACATGGACCCGCACGTGGGGATCCCGGCGGTCCGGCACCCGAGATGGCGTATGCGATTTTCCGAGAGAACCGGATGGAACGCGGAAGAAAGCGAGTTGGCGCGGGCGCACCGGCTGCGGCGGCAAGCTGGCTTGCCCATCGCCGACCTCACGGCCTCCAATCCCACGCGCTGCGGATTCACGTACCCGAGTTCCCTGCTCCAGGCGCTTGCCGACAAGCGCGCGCTCGACTACGATCCGCAGCCGCTTGGGCTGCGCGCGGCGCGTGAGGCAGTTTGCGCTTACTACGCGGACCACGGTGTGCGGCTCGACCCGGGCCAGCTGGTGCTCACCACGAGCACCAGCGAGGCCTACAGTTTCCTGTTCCGGCTGCTGTGCGATGCGGGCGACGAAATAGTGATCTTTCAGCCCGGCTATCCCCTGTTCGACTTTCTGGCCGATTTCGATGATGTCCGGCTGCGGGCGGCTCCGCTGGTGTATGAAAACGGCTGGCAGATCGATGCGGAGGGCCTTCGCCGCACGGTGACGGACCGGACACGCGCGATTGTGGTGGTGCATCCGAATAATCCGACCGGGCACTTTACCAAGGCGCGGGAGAAGGAGGAACTGGGGAGAATCTGCCGCGAGCGAGGGCTTTCACTCATTGTGGACGAGGTGTTTCTGGACTACGCAAATACAGGGAACAGGCAACAGGGAACAGGCAACAGAAAAGCAGGGGCCGAGCAAACAAGGGAGCAAGTGAGCCAGGAAACAGGGACCGAGGGACCGAGGGACCAAGGGACCGAGAAAACGGCCAGCGACGATACCGCGAGCTTTGCCGCGGGCCTGGAAGGCGTGCCGGTGTTTGTGGTGAGCGGGTTGAGCAAGATTGCCGGACTGCCGCAGATGAAGGCGGCCTGGATTGCGGCTACCGCGCCCGAGCGCGAGCAGGCGCCAAATCAACCCGCCATTGCCCGGCTTGAGATCATTGCCGACACGTTTCTCTCCATGAATGCGCCCGTGCAATGGGCGATGCCGGCGTGGCTGGCAGGGCGGTCGGTCATCCAGGATCAGATCCGGCGACGCGTGGCGGCGAACCTGGCCGAGCTTGACAGGCAGCTTGCCGGGTTGCCGGCCGTGCAGCGGCTGGCGATGGAGGGTGGCTGGTACGCGGTGCTGCGCATTCCCGCCCTGCAGCCGGACGAGCGGACCTCGCTGGAGCTTTTGGAGCGCGGCGTGTGGGTCCATCCCGGCTATTTTTTCGGGTTGCCGGAGTCGGGATGGCTGGTGGTGAGCCTGCTGGGAATTGAGACTGAAGTTAGTAGCGGACTTGCAAACTTGATTGACTATTTTCGAACGAATCACACCGGTAACATGACCGGCTAAGTGGTGAAAGCATCTCTTGAGACTTTTGGCGTATTTCCCTCAAAAATCGCGTCTTGTCAAACTCTAAAGTTGGCGTTCAGCCTTTGCGCAGGAAGGGATTGCTCTGGCGCTCCTCACCGATTGTGGTGTCAGGTCCGTGGCCTGGCAGGACGCGTGTTTCGTCGGGAAGGGTGAGCAGCCGGGTATGAAGCGAGTCGATGATTTGATCGAAGTCGCCGCCGGGCAGATCGGTGCGGCCGATGCTGCCGGCAAACAGCGTGTCGCCGGCGACCAGCAGCTTGAGCGGCGCAAAATGCAGGCAGATGGAGCCCTGGGTGTGGCCGGGGGTGTGGAGCACCTGGGCAGGATAGCGGTCGAGGCCGACGGTCTGGCCGTCGCGGAGGGTTTCGTCGGGCGGGGCGGTTTCGGGGGTGTGCACGCCCAGCCATGCCGCCTGCGCCGCCATCATCTCCAGCAGCGGCAGGTCGGATTCATTCAGATAGATAGGCGCGCCGGTCAGCCGCTTCAGCTTCAGGGCTCCGCCCACGTGGTCAATGTGCGCGTGGGTGACCAGGATCTGCTTGAGCTTGAGACCAAGCTCGGTGAGCCGCTTGTGGATGCGGGCCACGTCGTCGCCGGGATCGATGACGATGGCCTCGCGGGTCTCTTCATCGCCCAGGATGGTGCAGTTACAGGCCAGCGGACCGACGGGAAAGGACTCGAAGATCATGCGTCGATTGTAGGCCGGGGACTCCTAAGTCGCGCAAATTCCCGCAATTGCATACTTGGCACGTCCTTGGGACGGCGCCATAATCGTTGCTGAGGTGAGATGAGATGCCTAAGAGGCGGAAGAAGGGTGCGGTGCGCCCGGGATACGGAGCAAGGTGCTTCATATGTGGCTTGGATTGCGGGAAGGGTGGCGCGCTTAAGAAGCACGTAGAGCTGGCGCACTCTGTCGATTATGCCCTAGCCTATAAGCGGTGCTTTAAAGGCGGCGATGTCGTTTTCTCGAAAGTTATGTCCGATTTGTCGGGTGAACTCGTAGTTCAAACGCGAGTTCTGAGGGTTCCCCAGAAACAAAAATAACGCTAAGGGCGTCCGGCCAATTACGGCGTTTTGGCAGCCGTCGGCGGTATCCCCTTGGCGCTGTCCTTCTCGGCCTTTATCTTGAGTACGGCCCTGAGCTGTTCTTGTCGTCTATGTCGGTTCACATACCAATCGTCTATAAGTAATTCAATCAGCTTGATCAATTCCTCCGCCTCACCGGGATCGACGTCTACGATCACGTTGATGTCCTTCTCCATGTGAGCGCCGATGTTTCCGATGGATCTTACCGCGTCGATAGCTTCCCACGTTGTCGGTTCAACCTTGTCCTTAATAGCCTCGATTTCGTCGACCAGTCGACCCTCCCGGACCCCAAAGAAGTTGCGGATCATGCCTTGAAGACAGCGGCGGGACAATGTAGCGGATGCTTTCGCGCTCGGCTCAACGACGAGGCACGCCTCGGTATAGTCGTCGATGATCGCCTTTGGGATATAGGGCGGGAGCACCTTGGCACGGGAAGGGGGGATCAGGTTCCAGTCGTGTACCACTTCGCCCTGGCTAGCATTTCCCAACGGGTCCCGATTGATTTTGCGTTCGGTCACAAAGAAAGTGAACCGTTTGCACTCGGAGTTGGGGCAGACGATCGCCGTCGTGACGAATACACGTTCCCCGTCGGCGTTCTCGATATGGAACCAGTGAAGCTCGCTGGAGACACTCGATCCTGTGATGGTCACAGGGCGGTCGCAGAACGGACAGGTCCAGCTGAATGCCGTCATTTGGGGAGAGATTAGCACCGGCTCCTGATTCGGGCAACAGCTCGCACGTGTTCACACCCCGGCTAGATAAGACGGAGCGTGTTGGGTTCTGCGCTGGGTCTGATGTACCGAAAAGGTAACAAAAAAGCGAAAACAGCACTTGCGATTCGCTTTTTATTCGCTATAATGCGCCCATGGCAGTCACTCGAAGGCAAAAGGAAATTCTGGACTTTTTGGAGGCGTTCGTGGCCCGCAACGGCTATTCGCCCTCCTTTGAAGAGATCGCGCGCGGCATGAGCCTGAAAAGCCTGGCGACCGTGCACAAGCACATCACCAACCTCGAGAACAAGGGGATACTGGACCGCGTGCACAACCGCAGCCGCTCCATCGACGTGTTGCCGCCGGGTTCGCGCACGCGTTCGAGCCTGAAGCTGCCGCTCATGGGGCGGATCGCCGCCGGCGCGCCCGTGGAAGCGATGGAGAATCCCGAGACCATCTCACTGCACGACGTGGTGGGCAACCGCGACGTGTTTGCGTTGGAGGTGCGCGGGGATTCCATGCGCGACGAGCACATTATCAGCGGTGATTACGTCCTGGTGGAACGCACCAGAACTGCCCGAAACGGCGAGATCGTGGTGGCGCTGGTGCATGGCAGCGAAACCACCCTCAAGCGGTTCTTCCCCGAGGGCAACCTGGTGCGCTTGCAGCCTTCGAACCAGGAAATGGACCCCATCTACGTTCCGGCGGCGCAGGTGGCCATCCAGGGGCGCGTGTTGGGAGTGCTGCGGAAGTACCGGTGATGCCGGGATTAGCGATTTTGCGGGGGAAAAATGGCTGCCGGTTTTTGCCGGCAGCCGTTGAAGGGAAGAGGAGGCCAGACTAGAACGAGATACGGGCCGACAACTGCAGCTGCCGCGGGGCGTTCGCCTGAGAGCTTACCGAGCCGAATCCTGAGCTTCCCAGTTTCGTCCCAATTCCGCCGAACTCCACATGATTGGTCAAGCTATAGGCATCAATCTGCAGGCTCAGCATGGATGACGCTTGCAAGAGATTTCCGCATTCCAGTGGTCCGACCAAGGAATCTATTTTTACGGTCGAACGGAATTGCATGGCAGCGGTTTGAGTTCTTCTTTACTAATCTCCCCAGCCAGAAAATCTAATGTGGTCAGACCCCTACTGTCAAGACTCTGAACTTCCCCCACCGGCCGACCGTGACTGCGCGATGCGAGCACGTGGGCGATTTGGAGGGCCGGGGTGCAGGTCGGCGGCCCGTGAGGGCATCGAGATCCATGCGGGAACCGGTTGATATACTGCGTGTGCATTGCTGATTGGGCGTAAACCTGACCCGGCCCTTGGCTGAGGCGGCTGCCTGTCTTCTATAAGGACATTTTCACACTCTCAGGACAATTCCAATGATGATCGTCTCCCGTTTGATTCCCGCGGCCGCTGTGGTTGCCGCCTCGGCAGCGCTTTGTTGTCAGTCCCCTGCCCCCACCCCCGCCATGACGCCCGACATCCCCGCGCATTTCACGCCGCCGGACAACGGGTACGACTTTGTGAAGCGCGAAGTCATGATCCCCATGCGCGATGGGGTCAAGCTGTACACCGTCATTGCCATTCCCAAAGGCGTGACGCACGCGCCCATCATCCTCACGCGCACGCCATATAACGCCGCTGAGCGGATGCACGGGGAGGACTCGCCCTATCTGGCCAGCCAGATGATGGTGGGAGACGACGTATGGGTGCAGGCCGGCTTTATTCGCGTTTTTCAGGACGTGCGCGGCAAGTACGGCTCAGAGGGCGAGTACGTTATGACTCCGCCGCCCACCGGACCGCTCAACCCCACAGGACCCAATGACACCAAGGATGCCTGGGACACCATCGACTGGCTGGTGAAGAACGTGCCCGAGTGCAACGGGCGCGTGGGCATGATCGGCTCGTCCTACGAAGGGTTCACGGTGGTGATGGCGCTGCTCGATCCGCACCCCGCGCTGAAGGTGGCCGCGCCCGAAAGTCCGATGGTCGACGCCTGGATGGGCGACGACTGGTTCCACTACGGCGCCTTCCGGCAGATCAATCTGGACTACTTCACGTTTCAGACCGTGGAACGCGGCAAAGGGCCGGAGATTCCGCGCCTGAATTACGACGATTACACCAATTTTCTTCAGCAGGGCTCGGCCGGCGACTTTGCGCGCTACGGAGGATTGGAACAGCTTCCCTTCTGGCGCAAGATCGAGGAGCATCCGGCCTATGACGAGTTCTGGCAGGACCAGGCGCTGGACAAATTGATAGCCAAGGTTCCGTTGAAGGTGCCGGTGCTGTGGGAACAGGGATTGTGGGACCAGGAGGACATGTGGGGCGGCAACCACGCCTGGGCGGCCGTGGAACCCAAAGACACCAACAACGACATGAACTTCCTGGTGATGGGGCCATGGTTTCATAGCCAGATCAACCGCAAGGGCTGGTCGCTGGGACCGCTGCAATGGACGGGTGACACGGCGCTTCAGTACCGGCGCGATGTGCTGCTGCCGTTCTTCCGGCAATACCTGGTGGAAGGCGCGCCCAAGGCCGACACGCCGCCGGTGTGGGTGTACAACACGGGCGAAAATCATTGGGACCGGTTTACGGCATGGCCGCAGAGCTGCGATTCGGGCTGCCCATTCAAATCAAAGCCCATTTACTTCCAGGCCGGGGGCAAATTGTCATTCGACGCTCCGGCAGCCAGGCCAGAGGGCATAAATCTGCACCCACCCAATGCTGAGAAGTACACCGAGTATGTCTCCGATCCGGCCAAGCCCGTGCCTTTCTCGCCGCGGCCCTTCGTGGCCGGTGACGAGGATGCGTGGCGCGTCTGGCTGGTGCACGACCAGCGTTTTGTCGATGGAAGGCCGGACGTGCTGACCTTTGAGACCGCGCCTCTGACCGCGCCGCTGCATCTGGCCGGGCGGCCCGAGGTGCATCTCTATGCCTCGACCAGCGGGACCGATAGCGACTGGGTGGTGAAGCTGATCGACGTGTACCCGGGCACGGATTCTTATGACGCGGCGATGGGCGGCTATGAGTTGCCGATCGCGACCGACATCTTCCGCGGGCGCTACCGCACCAGCTTCGAGCATCCCGAGGCGATTGCGCCCGATGAGCCACTGCTCTACCAGTTCGGGCTGCCCATGGTGAACCACGTGTTTGAGCCGGGCCATCGCATCATGGTGCAGGTGCAGTCAACGCTGTTCCCGCTCTATGACCGCAACCCGCAGACCTTCGTGCCCAACATCTTCGATGCGAAGCCGAACGATTACAAAGAGGCCGCGCAGCGCGTGTGGCACACGCCCGGCGACGCCAGCTTCATCAGCCTGCCGGTGATGGGCGCGGAGTAAATCAAGCCGCCGGGCGAGTCGATTGTTTTCTCGCTCGCGTGCCCTGATTTTTTATGCAGCTCGGAACGCGAAAAGCGCCGCGATCAGTCCCGTTGCCTCGACACAAAGCCGGACGACGTTCCATCGGCCCCAGCGCCGCATCAGCCCCACGATCGTCTGTGCATCAAGACTCGATGGGCCCGAGCCTCCCGGGTCAAGCCCCAGCTTCAGGTTCGTCGGCACGAAGATCCCGAAAACCATGGCCGAGTGAAGCAATCCGCAAATGCCTGCAATAGCCAGCGCGATCCGCGTCTCCAGGCCGGTAACGGCCGCCACAATCGCCGCGATCAGAGCGACGGTGTAAAGTCCTGTGACCACACTCATCCAAAAACGGGGAAGCCTCATCGCGTAGGGGGTCGCGAGCCACGCAAACAGGGATTTCGGAGGGTCGGCGGCAGTGGGCGGAAAGAAGACCGTCGCCCAAATCAGGTGCGCACCCCATGCGGTCGCGAAATACACGGCCAGAAGACCCGTCAATGCGACGCTAAGGAACTCATGCATATCCTTCGCCTCCAGTTGGCAAGTTTTTTTTGAGGATGACGGGTTGGGGCGCTCCCTCAGTGCGAAAAATTCTAGCTGCATCGCCCGATCGGGATCAACGGCAATTTTTGCGCGCTCGCTTCCTCGTTCCCTAGCCGCTGTTTTGCTCAGCGCCTGGCCATGCGCGCGGCGCGCCACAACGCGCCTTGCAACGAAACCACTTCTTCCCTGCCGACCGGCATTCCCGGTGCCGCGGCCTTCAATCCCGCGAAGAAGTGCTCGCGCACCATGGGCGTCTTGGCGATCACGCTGCCCGTCCAGGCCACGGGAACTTCGCCCTCGATGCCGTGCTTGCTGCGGAGCTTGGAGCGGACCAGCAGCACAAAATTGACCAGATCGTCAGCGGCCTGGCGCAGAACGCCGACGGCCACGGGATCGCCCTCCTCGGCCAGCTCGTTAATGGCCGGCGCCAGCGCGGCGAAATCGGGCGAGGGCGTGCCATCGCCCTTGTTGATGAACTCGTCCATGTCCCTCGTGCCCCAGATTTTGCTCACGGTCGGAATAATCTCGCAGGGCTCTTCGCGATCGTAGGCGTGCAGCGCGCGGCGAAGCGAGTTGACGCCGATCCAGTAGCCGGAGCCTTCGTCGCCGAGGCGCGAGCTCCAGCCGCCGGCGGTTTCTCGGCTGCCGTCGGCGGCGCGGCCGATGCAGTTGGAGCCGGTTCCGGCGATTTGCAGAATGCCCGGCCCGCCTTCAAAGGCGGCATCGAGGGCGATCACTTCGTCGCCCACAATCTCGAATTGGTCCACGCCGAAATCCTCGAAGACCGCTGAGACCCACTCCTTGACGCCAGGCATGGTGGGGCTGGCCATCCCGCAGCAGGCTGCGTCCACGTCTTTCACGCCGGCCTGCTCGAAGACCTCCTTGAGCAACGCGCGCAGATTGGCTTCGGCAGCTTCGGCTCCCACGCGCAGGCGCTTGATGGAACCGCTTTGCGCGTTGGCCAGAGCCTTTCCATCGGCGGCAATCGCGGCCCGCGTATTGGTGCCTCCGCCGTCAATTCCCAGAATCACGCTCATTGAGTCCCTCGTTCTTTTTCGGGTGAAACTCCGCCGTCGCGCAGCGTGCCGGAGAGGATACTCAGGTCGCCGTCGGATTTGGGCGGGTTGAGGCCGAGAAGATGGGCCATCCACGGATATAGATTCACGTTATCGAAAGGCGCGACGGTCTTTCCTGCGACGAGGTCCGGGCCGGCGGCAAAAAAGATGGCCTTCATCTCCGGCACCTTGCGCGGATCGAAGCCGTGCATGCCGGTGGTGGGCGGATGATTGGGCTCACCTGCCGCGGGCGGGTGCGCACGGATGGCATAGGGCCCCGTGGCGATAATAACCGGATCGCCTTCGCGCGGATTCTGGTTGTAATTGAGGTCGGCGGGGACGTTTTTGAGGCGAAACACCATGAACTGCGAAGAAGCTTTCTTGAGCTGGTTATAAACACGGACGCGATCTTCCTCGCTCTTTCCGTAGAGAAGCGCGTTGACCGTGTCAAAGCCGCTCAGATCGGCGAAAAGGTCGAGGTTGATCCATTCGCCTTCAGACTTCACCATGCCGTGATCGCTGAGTACGACGAGGTCGATGGGCAGGCCGGTGGATTTGAGCGCCGCTTCAAGCTTGCCGATCAATGCGTCCATCTTGAGCTCAGCAGCGCGGGTCTCGGGTGCGTCGGGTCCGGAGTGGTGACTGGTGTGGTCGGGCTCGGCGAAGTAGATGGCGATGAAGTGCGGGCGATCGGCGGCAGGCAGGCGGAGCAACGCGACCGCGTTGTCGATGCGCGCCTGCTGGCTCTCGGGCGTTCGTTGCGCGTCGTTGTCGAAGTGCGCATAGTACGACGGCCGGAATCCGGCGATTTTGGCTTCGCACGCGACCCACAGAAGGCAGGCCGTGCGCATCCCCTGGCTTTCGGCCAGGCTCCATAGCGGAACACCGCTGTACCAGGAGCCGTCGGTCGTGTCTTCGGGATTGGTATAGGTGTACTGCGCTCCGCGCGCGGGATCGAGAAAACTATTGGCCACGATGCCGGTGTGCTCGGGATAGAGACCGGTGACGAGGGTGTAGTGATTGGGAAAGGTAAGCGAAGGGTAACTGGGCATCATGCCTTCGGGCGCCGAGACGCCCCGCTTGGCGAGCGCCAAAAGATGTGCCGCGTTGTCGCGTCTGGCGTAGTCCCAGCGGAATCCGTCGAGTGAGACGAGCACAACATAATGCTGGCTCTGCGCCCACGTTGAATTGGGCCCGTTGTCGACGTGTGTGAGCGGCAGCGCGGGATTGAAGCCGGTCCCCTGCCCCGCGCATCGGTACGCAGAGGCGCCAAGGACTAGAAGGAGCGAGAAAAGAATCCCGCCGCGCAATACCCGCACACGCATGGAAAGATCTCCTCGCAACAGCTTATCGCATCGAGGTACTCGCCGAGGATCGCATCGCTGCTTGCCTCTCAGGTCTCAAGAAGGAGCAAACATATAATCGAGTCAGGCGTGCGGGCGCCGGGCAGCGGCTCGACTTAAGGGTCCCCAAAAATCCATGCGAATTCAAAAGGGCGTGGACCATGCGCACACGTGTGGAACGCAAGACAGTCGACCTTTCCGGGTATCCGGACCTGGTGGTGGTGTACCTGGGAATGCGGGTGAATCGCCTCACCGGACTGAAGACGCTGTTGGGCTTTGGGCCGCGGATCTCGTCCTCCGTCGCCGCAAAGCCTGAGGGCCTTCTCCGCCATGAGATGTTTTATCTGTCGCTGTTTCCGATGCATCTTGGCATCCGGCAATATTGGCGCGACTTGGACTCGCTGATGATCTGGACGCGGTCAGCACCGCACCGGGAGTGGTGGAACAACTTTCTGAAGAACTCAGGGGGAACCGGATTCTGGCACGAGACCTACATGCGGCGCGGAGGCATCGAGGCCATCTACGACGACGTGCCGAAGTCCATCGGCATGATGGGATTCGCGCCGGTGGTCGCGGCGCGCGGCCCTATGTTCGGCGCTGCCGAAAGGGCAGGAAAAGAAATCTCCGGCAAACCCGTATTGACTGAGGAAGAGCTTTATAGCGACCGTCCCTAGGTTCGGAGAGCGGACGCCATTTCACCGCGAAAAGACCCGCGCCCATGCCGTCCAGGTGAGACCCACCGCGAGAATAGCGAGCTTTTGCATCAGCGGCACGCTGGCGCGGCGAGAAAAGACGTCGTAATCCGCTCCTTCGATGCGCTTGAGCAGCGCGTGATAGATGGAAACCAGAACCCAGAGCGCGGGGCGGCTCTCAGCGTTGATCAGCGGCATGAGTTCGCGCGCGGAGTGGTAGTAGTCTTCGGCGCGGCGCGCGATGGAGGCCAGGAGCGCGCCTTCGGCTGCGGTTGGCGGCGCAACAGAAGCGCGATGCAGCAAGGAGTCGAGCGAGACACCATGCGCGGCCAACTCGTCGAGCGGCAGGTAGACGCGATTGCGCGCGGCATCCTCAGCCACGTCCCGCAAAATATTGGTCAGCTGGAAAGCGATGCCGGTCTCCTCGGCAAGTTTTTCCGCCGCGTCGCCGTGATAGCCGAAGATGCGGATCGTCACCAGGCCGACAACCGAGGCCACGAGGTAGCAGTAGCGATAAAGATCGGAGCAGGTCGCGTAGGTGTCGGGCGCGCCGGTGGGCGCATGATCCAGATCCATGGTGACGCCGGCGACTAATTCGTCGAGCAACTCGAGGGGGATGGCGAATCGCTTGGTGGCGTCGCGCACGGCCAGAAAAACCGGGTCGGCGGTGGCAGCGCCTTGCGCAGCCTCGTGCCACGCGGCCAGCCATGTGTCGAGATTACGGCGGCGCTCTTGGCGCGAAAGACGCTCGTCGTCGGCCAGATCGTCAGCCCGGCGCATGAAGGCATAAATGGCGCAGATGGCGTTGCGCCGCTCAAGTGGCAGCGCGACAAAAGCGTAATAGAAATTCTTGGCTTCGCGCTTGGCAATTGCCCTTGAGGCCGCGTAGGCGCGCGCCAGGGTGGGGTCGTGCGATGAAGCTTTCCCGTTCAAGCAGCATTTCCTGTGGATTGTGCGCCGAGGCGCAGAAACGGCAGCGCCTTGCCGCCCAGGGCGCGCAGAGCCAGCCCCAGTTTGGTGCGTTTGGAGATGGCGGGCCGCGCGCTCAGCACATCGTAATCGTGGCGCTCGATGGCGCGCAAAATCTCGAGCCCGCCGCGGCTGAAAAGATCGAGATCGATGGCTAGATCGCGATTGACGCAGCCGATGAGCGGCAGCCCCTGCTCAAAAAGACCGCGCGCGAAATCGACTTCATGGCGTAGGAGGGCGCGAAACTCTGCCGTGGCGTCGCCGCGCGCAATCATCTCTTCCCTCGCGCCGAAGCGGCGCATATCGTCCTGCGGAAGGTAAATGCGGCCTTTCGCGTAGTCCACGCGCACATCCTGCCAGAAGTTGGCCAACTGCAGCGCCGAACAGGTGGCGTCGGAGAGTTTGAAATTCTCCTCGCTCACTTCGCCGCAGGCGTAGAGCACCAGACGGCCGACCGGGTTGGCCGAGTGATGACAATAGCCGAGCACATCGTCCATGCTTGCGTAACGCGTAACGGTCTGGTCCTGGCGGAAGGCAACGAGCAAGTCGGCAAACGGCTCTCTTGGAATCGCACAGGCGCGGATGGTTTCGGCGAGCGCGACAAACACCGGATGGCGCGCGCGGCCTTCGTAGCAGGCGTCCAGTTCAAGCGCCCATAAATCGAGGAGGGCTAAAGCCGCGGAGCGGTCGGGGACTTCGTCGCCGAGATCGTCAGAGATGCGGCAGTAGGCGTAGATGGAGTGGAAGTGCGGGCGCAGCGCCTTGGGCAGGAACCAGGTCGCGACGTGAAAGTTTTCGTAGTGCGTTTCCGCCAGGCGGCGGCAGTAAGCGCGGGCTTCTTCGAGCGTGGGCGCGACGTCGGGGATGCGGTAGGCCGGCGGAAGCGCAGCCCAGCCGCGAGCGAGAAGGTCGTCGGTGTTGGCTGCGGTGGACATAATAAGGATTGCGGAGCATCAATCCTCTTAGACCCATTTTATTCCTCAAATACTTGGGGAGCGAGTTGCCCCAGCCAGGCATTCAAAATCAAGCGACTCAATGGTTCAGGACAACTTATTACGTCAAAACCACCCATCGGCCCTTCTCTGCTGGCGGGCTCCCTACGGCACGATGGCGGTCTTGATTTCGGTGGACCGGTTCATCAGCTTCTCGAAGACGCGGTTCAATTCGTAGAGGTTGGCGCGGCCGGTGATGAAGGCCCGGGCCTGGAAGCGCCCCCCGGCGATGAGCGCCAGAGCTTTGCGGCAGATGTTCGGAGTGTGGTGGAAGGTGGCGCGCAGCGTGATGTCGCTGTAGTGAATGCGGTTGGTATCGAGAGTGACGCGCGTATTGGCCGCGCAGCCGCCGAAGAAGTTCACCGTGCCGCCCTTGCGCACCAGTTCCACGGCTTCCTGCCAGGTGTCGGGCAGGCCCACGGCCTCAATGGCGATGTCGACGCCGCGTTCGTTGGGCGTAAGCGCACGCGTATCCTCGATGGCCTTGCGAATCGAGACGGTCTTCACGACGTGAGTCGCACCGAGTTGCTTTGCCGCTTCCAACTGGCCGTCGTGCTTCACGATGGCAATGGTCTCGTAGCCGGCCAGGGCGGCCACGTGCAGAATCATGAGGCCCAGCGGACCGCCGCCGATCACAGCCACGACGTCGCCCTTGCGCGGGCGCGAATCTTCAAAGCCGTGCACTGCGCAGGCCAGCGGCTCAGTGAGCGCGGCATGTTCGAGAGGCACGTTATCGGGGATGTGCAGCGTGTTCTTGGCGACGATGCGGGCCGGAATGCGAATGAACTCGGCGTAGGCGCCGTTGTTAAAGAGCAGGTCGTCGCAGAGGTTTTCCTGGCCGCGCGAGCAGAAGTAGCAATGGCCGCAGGGTGCGGAGTTGAGCGCCACCACGCGGTCGCCGGGCGCGAAGCCCTTGACGCCGTCGCCCGACTCCACCACGGTTCCCGCCTGCTCGTGACCGAAGAGCGCCGGAGGAACAATCATGCGCGCGTGGTAGCCGCGGCGGAAAACCTTGAGATCGGTGCCGCAGGTCAGCGCAGCGCCCACCTGGACAACAAGCTCGCCTGCAGCAGCCCTGGGAACAGGCACCAGCTCGATGCGCACATCTTCGCGGCCGTGCAGGACGGCGGCGCGCATGGTGCCGCGGTGGAGAAACGCATTCTCGACGGTCTTGCGACCCTGTTTTACGACAGTCTCGACCGTCTTGCGGCCCTTGACGACGACGGTCTCGACCGTGTTCAGGCCTGCTTCGACGACTGTTTCGACGGTATCGAGGCCCGCCTCGACAACGTCCTCGACTTTTCTGCGGCCTTCTTCGACGACGGTTCCGACTTTTTTGCGGCCGCGGAGGATTGCGGCCTTTACCGTACCAGCCATCGCACCCTCCTACTCTACCCCCGCCCCGGACACAGGCTCCATCATAATCTTCATCGAGTCCGGCTGGGGATGCGACGCGATTTCGATGGCCGCAACCGCCTCTTCCAGCGGGAAGCGGTGCGAGATCAGCTGCGTCAGGTCAAAACCCTTCCGGTAGCCGCCGAAGACCAGCTCAGTAACCTCGCCGAGAAGCGGAAACGAAGAAGAGTATGAGCCGAGGAGGGTTTTTTCGTCCACACAAACCGCGGCGGGATCGAAAATGGCCTCGCCATGCTGGGTTTGCGCAAAGAGCATCACCCTGCCGCCGGGACGAACCGCGTCCATGGCGGTGCGGATGAGCCCGTTGCCGCCGACAGCCAGTATGACGGCGTCGGCGCCGCGGCCCTCGGTTTCAGTCATCACCCGCTCCACGACATTCTCAGTGCCGGCATGAATGGGATTGGTGAGGCCAAAGCGGGCGGCGATGGCGTGGCGCTCAGGAAACATGTCGGAGGTGAGGACGCGGGCGCCGGTGCGGCGCGCCAGCGCCGCGTGCATCAGCCCGATGGGACCCTGGCCGATGACCAGTACGGTGTCGTCGGAGACAAGATTCAGCAGCTTGGTGCCTTTGAGCACAGTCATCACCGGCTCAACGAAAGCGGCCTGCTCGAAGGGAACGCCGTCAGGGATGCGCACTACGCCGCCGTTGGCGACCACAAAATCCAGCACGCGAACGTACTCAGCAAAGCCGCCGCCGGAGGGCTCGAAGCCCGCGGTGGCGCCGGTTTTCTTGTAGAGCGGGCACTGCGCGGGCGTTTGCTTGCGGCAGTAGTAGCACTGGCCGCAGGGAACATGATGGAAGCTCATCACGCGGTTGCCCACAGCAAACTTGGTGATGCCAGCTCCCACCGCAGCGACCACACCGGCCATTTCGTGGCCGAAGATGCGCGGCGCCGAATGCGAGCCCATGTGGATCTTCTTCAGGTCGGTGCCGCAGATGCCGCAGGTGGCGATTTTGATCAGCAGCTCGCCCGGCCCGATACTCGGCACGGGAAGGGTTTCGACACGCATATCATTGATGCCGCGATACACGGCAGCGCGCATGGTGGCGGGGATTTTGGTGTCGACACGTAACCTAGGGTTCGAAATTTGAGTAGCCATTCTGTTTTCCGACGCGACCTCGTTCGTCGGAAGATCGCCCGTCGAGAAAGTCGACGAGCGACTCCGCGATGCTTTGGGAAGCCCGTCTACTATTGTGACTCATGCGCAGCAATCCAGGCCAGTACCAGGGGCGCAAAAGCGTGTAAAGAATCAAGTTAGCGAACAGGATTTGGCCGTTGGGAGCGAGAAAACGATTGAAATCGGGCTGTTGGTCCGTCAGACCGTCGCTGACGCCCTTGATCGAGTAAAACGGGATGCCGCGCGCTTCGGCCAGGCGTGCCACGGCCGCGGCTTCCATGTCAACCAGCGTGGCGGGGTAGGCGGAAGCAATGCGGAGCTTCTCGGCCGCATCGGCCACGCGCGGGCTGGTCACGAGCCAGTCGTTGCCGGCGCCGGCTTCGCAGGTGAAGTGCTCGCCGGTACGCAGATCGATGACGCCTGCCATGTTGTGCGCTGAGCCGGCGGCGATGCCCTCGCGGAGAGCGCCTGCCCAGCCCAGCGAGAAAACCAGGTCGATTGGCCCTCCCTCCTCGATGGCAGCGAAGGCGCGCGTGGCCGCGGACTGACCGGCGCCGGCGCAGGCGGCAATCCACTCCTCTTCCTCGCTGCGGCGCGCCCAGAAGTGGATGCCGTTGCGCGTGCTGTGCGGCCAGCCCTCGACCAACGGCTTAAGCTCGCCGGGAAATGCGGCAATGAGGGCGACGCGGGTCATGCAAATTCGGTCCTCGGCATCGTCAGCATCCCTTGAGAAGAACAAGATCGACGGCTCGCCCGTTCTGCATAACCACCATCCAATTGCTCTGCCGGAGCATGAAGACTTCCTTTCCCACGTAATCCGCAGGGTTCACGCAATATCTTCTGTAGTAACTATTCGCCTGGTCAAGCGTGAGCAGGTAGCCGAACCTTTTGAGCAGCTCGCCCTGCGTCTTGCCGATCACGAGGTTCCTGCCATGATGGTCTCCAACCATAACTCCGAGCGCTTCGTCCGTCCGCAAAGTCGGCAGCCCCAATCGCCATCCAATATACTCAAACCCTTTGGGATCGGGGCCCGGATAGATCGCCCACCAGGCCCCGAAAACAACAATGACGAAAAGAATGACCAGGCCAAGGATCTGGCCGAATCGAACCACTGCCTTCCACCCCCTGTTGGCTACTTCCTATTCCCTGTCTACGGCGCGTACCCGTTGATGCGAAACCACTCGATGGCGGCGCGCATGGCCGGATACACCGGTGCGATGCGGAAACCGAGTTCGGCTTGCGCCCGGGCGCTGGAGGCGAACATCTTCTTGCGGCCCATCCGTACCTCTTCCAGCGTGGCGCGCGGCTCCTTGCCGCGCATGCGGCCCGTGATCCACTCCTCGAAGAAAGCATACGTGGCGGCCACGGCAAAAGGAATTTTGACCTTGGGCGAAGCAATGCCGGTGATGGCCGACATCTTGTCGAGAATCTGCTTGAGCGTGAGGTTCTCGCCGCCCAGGATGTAGCGTTGGCCGGATGTGCCCTTGGTGAGCGCCAGAACGTGTGCGCGTGCCACTTCGCCGACGTCGACCAGATTCAGGCCCGTGTCGACGTAGGCGGGAAACTTGTGGTTGAGGAAATCGACGAAGATGCGGCCTGTCGGCGTGGGCTTGCGGTCGTTAGGGCCGATGGGCGTTGTGGGATTAAGGATGATCACCTGCTGGCCGGCTTCTGCGGCTTTCATGGCTTCTTGTTCGGCGAGGAACTTGGAGCGCTTGTAGTGGCCCACCATGTCGGCGAGCGAAACCGGAGTGTCTTCGTTGATGACAATGCCATCGGTGCGGAAATGCATGGTGGCGACGCTCGACGTGTAGACGAAGCGCTTGATGCCGGCGTCGCGGGCCAGCCGCAGCAGCGCGCGCGTGCCTTCCACGTTGGCTCGATACATCGCATCCGGATCGGGAATCCAGAGGCGATAGTCGGCGGCCACGTGAACCACGGCCTCGCAGTCTGAAAGCGCGGTCTTGATTGGCTCGGGATCGGCGAGGTCGCCGGTGAAGGTCTCGCCGTCGATGCCTCTCAGGTTGGCCAGGCTGCTGGTTTTGCGCACCAGCATGCGCAGGTTGGCGCCCTCGGCCTCCAGAGCCTTCGCCACGTGGTGGCCTACGAAGCCCGTTGCGCCTGTAAGAAAAATCTTCATGCCGAGTCGCGCACCAATTTCATTTTAAGAGAGCCGAGAAGCTTGGGCGCGCGTCTTGTCAACCTGTGTTCCCGCCGGCGAAAGCCCAGAACGTCCACAGAGCGCTTCTGAACCCGCCTGGGTCGTGACGTCAGCGTACCGTGCGGCGAGTAAAAGAAGAGAAACATGGTGCCATTGCACGCTCAACCGGCGGCATGAACGTGACTCCGCATCACGCCGCGATAGACGCTGCCTTGGCTATGCGGGGATCCGCCTTGTCTTCGACACGCAGAGTCAGCAGGCCGGCCACTGCGAAGAAGACACCGCCGGCGACGACCGCGGCCAGGCGGTTGCTGTTGAGCAGGTGAATCATTACCCAACCGAATCCCACTGCAGCGATGATCTCAGGAAGCACGATGAAAAAGTTGAAAATGCCCATGTAAACGCCGTACTTATCTTCGGGCAGCGCCCCCGAGACGATGGCGAAGGGCATGGCCAGGGTACTGGCCCAGGCAATGCCCACGCCGGTCATCGAAAGCAGGAGCAGAAGCTTGTTGTGAATGACGGCCACCGAGAGCAAGCCCAGCGCGCCGGCGGCCAGGCAGAGAATATGCGTCGCTTTGCGGCCGATGCGCGCAGCCATCGAAGGCAGCAGGAAGGAAAAGAAGAAGCAGACCAGGGAATAGAAACCGAAGCAGATGCCGCCCCATTCAATGCCCTCTGTGTAGAGGGGCGAGGTGGTATCTGTCGCGCCGAAAACATTGCGCGCCACGGCCACGCCGAAGTAGAGCCACATGCAGAACAGACCCAGCCACGTGGCAAGCTGTACCCACGCCAGTTGGCGCATGGTGCGCGGCATTTGGCGCACGGCGCTGAAAATCTCCGCAGCCGCTGCCAGCGCGCCGCGGCTCGCGGCTTTTTTGCGGCGGAACTCCTCGAGGTTTTCGGGAGGGTATTCGGGGGTGGTGAAGATCGTCCACAGCACCGCGCCCAGAAAAGCCGCTGCGCCGATGTAGAAGGAATAGCGCACAGCAATGGGAATGGCGCCGGAGGCGCTGCTGTTCTGCACATGAAACAAATTGGTCAGAATCCACGGGAGCCAGCTGGCGATCACCGCGCCCAGGCCGATTAACAGGCTTTGCATGGCGAAGCCGGCGGTGCGCTGCCGCTCGGGCAGGATGTCGGCGACGAAGGCGCGATAGGGCATCATGCTGATGTTGATGCAGCCGTCGAGCACCCAGAGCAGGCTGGCCGCCATCCACAGCGTGGAGCTGTGCGGCATGAGGATGAGCGCAGCGGAACTGAGGATGGCGCCGGCCAGGAAATAGGGGCGGCGGCGGCCCAGCCAGCACCAGGTGCGGTCACTGGCGTGGCCGATGATCGGTTGCACCAGAAGGCCGGTAAGCGGGGCGGCCAGCCAGAGAATCGGAATCTGGTCGGCGCGCGCGCCGAGATACTCATAGATGGCGCTCATATTGGCCATCTGCAGGCCCCACCCGAATTGAATGCCGGCAAAGCCGAAACTGAGGTTCCAGATCTGCCAAAAGGACCGTTGCGGTCGTTCCATGCTCCGATTCTCCTGTCGCATCATCGGTCGAAGAGCTGCACCAGCGAGCGCAGACGCGCGCTCAATGCTGGGCGTAGCGAGCCCGGCCGGCAGCGCCAGAGCCAGTTTCCGCTGGTCGACCCGGGCAGATTCATGCGCGCGGAACTGCCCAGCCCGAGCACATCCTGCATGGGCACGATCACCGTGTTGGCTACCGAGGCCTCCACGGCACGGATCAACACCCAATTGATTTCATCGTCGTCAGTGAAATTCAAGTACGACTGCGCAAGCTCATGTTCTCTGCGGACGTCTTCGCGCGTGCGGATGCTATCGTCTTCCCCGCTGCTCTGCCACCAGCCGACGGCCGTGTCATTGTCGTGGCCGCCCGTATAGGCGACAAGATCGCGGCTATAGTTGTGCGGGCGAAACGTGGGGGCCTGCTGGTCAATCCCGAATGCGAACTGCAGAATGGCCATGCCGGGCAGGTTGAACTTCTTGCGCAGCGACTCCACTCCCTCTGTAATCACGCCCAGGTTCTCCGCCACGATCGGCAGTTCGCCGCACTCCTTTGCCAGTGCGGTGAGCAGTTCCTCGCCCGGGGCTTTTACCCAGCGGCCGTTGATGGCGGTAGGTTCGCCGGCGGGAATCTCCCAATAAGCTTCAAAGCCGCGAAAGTGGTCGAGTCGGACCAGGTCGACGAGGGCAAGTGAAGCGCGGAAGCGTTCGATCCACCACTGATAACCGGTAGAAGCGAGCACATCCCAGCGGTAAATGGGGTTTCCCCAAAGCTGGCCGGTGGCGCTGAAGTAGTCGGGAGGAACACCGCTGACCACGGTGGGGCGGCCGTCGGCGCCAAGGTGAAAGAGATGGGGGTTGGCCCAGACGTCGGCGCTGTCATGGGCAACATAGATTGGAATATCTCCCATCAGCCGGATGTTCCGCTGATGGCAATAAGCCTTCACATCGGCCCACTGGCGGAAAAACTCAAATTGCCAGAAACAAATGGCGCCCAGTTGTGCTGCCAGCCGCTTGCTCCAGGCGTGCATGGCTTCTGGTTCGCGGTCGCGAATCGCAGGTTCCCAGTCCGTCCACGCTACGCCGCCATGCGCTTCCTTGACGCCCATGAAGAGGGCAAAATCCTCGAGCCACTCGCGAGAGGAGGCGCAAAAACTCTCGTAACTCGCGCGCTCTTCCGCGCCGGCGCTTGAGAAAAAGGCCTCCGCGGCTTTAGCCAGCAGTGGGCGCTTGTGGGTGATCACCGCACCAAAATCCACCTTCTCTTCGGGGAACGCCGGTGCTTCGGCAAGATCGGATTCGGAGAGCAAGCCGCGATCGCGCAGGCGCTCCAGACTGATCAGCAGCGGATTGCCGGCGAAGGCGGAGAAGCACTGGTAGGGCGAATCGCCGTATCCGGTGGGGTTGAGCGGGAGCACCTGCCAGAGCTTCTGGCCCGCGGCGGCGAGAAAATCGGCAAATTCATGTGCGCAGGGTCCGAGGTCACCGATGCCGAAGCGGCTGGGAAGAGAGGTGCAGTGCAGAAGGATTCCACTCGACCGAGGAAAACTCACCCCGTGTGCGCCGGAGGCTGACACGCCGGGAGCGATCTCCTGTTTGCCAACTGGTGCTGATGAAGAATCGTGCATTTCGTCCATTTCTGACCGGCTACCACGTCACGGTGTCTGTGCCCACGCCCGATGCTGGAACCGTGTAGGTGTGAAAGGCGCTCTCCGCGGTTGTGGTTCCATCGCTGTGCAGGATGAAGAACTCGAATTGTACTGTAGCTCCTGTCGGCAACGAAACCGTCTGGATGCCGCTGCCCGATGATGGCATGGGCACCGGCCCGATTGCGCCGTTGAATGTTGTTGCGTTGTTGCCCAGTTCCAGCACGTTCCCTCGAAGCATCAGTTGATCGGTGCTGGCCAGGGTTGGCGTGCCGCTCACGGCGAGATTCACGGGAATCAAGGTTCCGGTGCTCACCGTAAACGGCGCTGCATTCGAAATTGTCCCGCCCGCGATGGCGGTTACGGTGGCCGGACCGGGAGGCAGCGATGGAACCTCTGCCGTGATCTGACCGCTCGTCCAGTTCGTCACCGTCGCGGTCATGGTTGTGGTCCCCGAGGTGAAGTTGACCGTGCCTGCGGCCGTGCCCAAGCCTGCGCCGCTCAGCGTCACCGTCGCGCCCGCGTTGGCCACGCGCGGTGTCACGCTGCCCACAGATGGCGTGCTGCTGGCCGCTGAAACCCAGATGGAAACGCTGTTATGCGGTAGGTTGAAGTTGGTCACGGGATTATTTGCGCCCGCCGATCCCGTCACAATCATCCCGGTTCCACCCATCGTCTGGGCAAGGTAGTCGCTGTAGTTTCCCGGAGGCAGGTATGTGTATAACCCGGAGATCGCCTGGTCGCTGCTCTTGTTCTTGTTGATCGCCACCAGAACGACGTTCGTGCCCAGCACTCGCTCGTAAATATATACGTCGCTGTTGATCCAGCGCTGGGTCATGGTTCCATAGGCAATCGCTGGATTTGCCGCTCGCAGCGCGGCCAGATACTGAATCAGCAAGACCGCATCCGTGTTGCTAAAGCTGGTCATCGCGTTGCGGTTATAAGGGTCTGCTCCGCCATCCGTGTCGTTGTGGAGATACTGCTCGTCCCCGTAGTAAACAATGGGCAACCCGCGGCAGGTGAAAAGAAAACTCAGCGCCTCCTTCAGCGCCATGCGGTCTGCGCCCATCGACATAATGCGGGGATTGTCGTGATTGTCGAAGAATGTCACCAAATCGTTGGGCTGCGCAAATGGCAGCGCCTTGTTGCCTGAAGATCCTTGATCTTCCAGCGTCAGTTCGTTGTCGATCTGCTCAAAGCTGTCGTTGTCGCCAAACACCTGCGAGATTTGCCAATACAGCGGATAATCCAGCAGATTCATGCCGCTGTTGTTTGAGAATTTCACGGCCACAGGATAGAGTGTGTCTCCTGAACCCAAATCCCATTCGCCGAACAGGAACGGGCGCGCGGTGGCTGTTGGAAGGCCGTTGGGCCCGCTCCAGTTTGCGATGTAGTTCTCCAGGCTGTACTGCCAGCCCCAATTCGTCTCCTGTGAAGAATCGAAGCGGAACCCGTCCACGCCGTTGTTCAGGAATTGGCTGATCGCACTCTTCAGATACTGATCGACCCAGGGATTGGTTTGATCGAGATCCGCCAGCCCTTCTTCAGAGTAGTACTGCACCTGGTAGGGGTCGTCATAGTTTGAAATGTCGGGATTGTGATGATAGTAGGGCGTCGCTCCGGTGTCGGTGGAATACGTCGTCACCAGCGTGCCATTGTTGTACAGCGATCCGTCTTCCCCGTCGCCAGTGGGGTTGGTATCGTTGGCGGTGAAGTCCACGATGACGCGGATGCCGGCCGTATGGGCAGCGGTTACCAGGTTATTGAACTCCGTCCAGCTGTTGCTGTCGTCGCCGAAGTGCTCGTCGATCTGCATGAAATCGCGAACCCAGTAGCCGTGATAGCCCGCCTGGCCGTCGTAAGCAGTGCGAATGTTATTCATCGGCGGTGAAATCCAGATCGCGGTCACACCCATCGCTTCGAGATAGCTCAGCTTCTGCTGGATACCCTTGAGATCGCCGCCCCAATACAGATGCCAATTGGCTGTGGCCGGGCTCGTGAATCCGTTGGAATCGTAAAGGCCGGGGCTCTCAGAAGGATTGTCGTTGCTGGTGTCGCCGTCGAAGAAGCGGTCGGTCACAATCTGGTAGATAAATCCCTGATGGATGTCGGTAACCGCCGGAAGGGGCGGCGCAGCGGGAAAGTCGATAGTGTAGGTCGCCGAAGTGTCGCCGCTGTTGGTGTAGCCGCTGGCCACGGCAATGGCCTGGAGGGTTACGGAAGTGGCTACCGGTATTGGCGCGGTGTAAGTGACCGACTGCGCCGTCGGCGTACTTCCATCCGTTGTGTAATAGATCGTCGCCCCGGGCGTGCTGTCGGTGATTGCCACGCTTTGCAGTGTTGTATAGGTCCCCGCGTTTACTGAAAACGCCGGCGCTGCGGCCTGCGGCAGGTTGATGGTGTAGGTGGCCGAAACAACGCTGCTGCTGGAGTACCCGCCGGCCACCGCCATCGCCTCAATGGTCGTGGTGGCCATCACGGAGATGGGCGACGAATATATCTCCGAAGCTAAGGTCGGCGCAGCGCCGTTCGTCGTGTAATAGATGACTGCTCCCGCGGTACTGTCGGTGATGGTCACGGTCTGCGGCGTGGTGTAGGTTCCCGCGGCCGCTGAGAGCACGGGCGTGGCGGTTTGCTGCGGCGTCGATGAACCGCTGTTCCCGCTTCCTCCGCAGGCGGCGAGAACCGTTGCCAGCAGCGTCAGGATTGCCGGCTTGCACATCGGCCACTGCCATGGGCTGCTCATCGAAATCATTCTTCCTAAGACACTCTCTGCGTCATGGATGAAATGGAATTCACTCGGCCGCAAGAGCGGCGTCTCAGTTCACGCTGAAGATGGTGATGGATTCCGCCTCTTCCTCGATATGCAGTTTTCCTCCGCCGGCAACCGGCACGTCTCCGTGCGCAGGATCCATGGCGCGGAATTCCCGGCACCCGGCCAAGGCGGTTCCTTCTGTCGGCACATCAATCGACTCCTGGTGCTGCCCCTTGTTCACCACGATCAGCATGCGTTCGGAAGCATGATCCGGCCCGCATCCTGCACTGTCCTGCGCGCGAACGAACGCGAAGACGTCGTTGTTGGCAAGCAGGTCCTGCTCCAGGCCGGTTTCCAGAGCCGGATGTGCGGCCCGCAACGCCAGCAGTCCGGAACTCCAGGCGAAGATATCCTGTTGCGCCGGAGTGCGGCCCTCCGGGGTGAAGGCGCTGTGCGCGTCTCCGTCAAAGCCACCGGGGAAGTCGCGGCGGTCGTCGGGATCTTTGCCTCCCGGCATCCCGATCTCATCTCCGCTGTAGATCACCGGCAAGCCGCGCAGCGTGAGAATGAGGCCGAGAGCCAGCTTGAGCTTCGCCGCCGACCCGCCTGCGTCGGTAATAAAGCGTGTGGTGTCGTGGTTGCCAATGAACGTGACCAGCCGCTCGGGGTGCGGATAGAGTTCATCCTGACGAAGCACGCCTGCGAGCTTTGTCATGGGTTTGCCTGCGATGAGGACGTCGCGCAGCGCGAAGTACATTGGAAAATCGAAGGGCGTATCGAGACCGGTGTCGATGCCGCGATGCGCCACGCCGCCGGCAAAAAACGAGGTCACCTCCGGGTCGCCATCAAAGATCTCGCCCACGGTGGTCACGCTCGGGAAGACGCTGTGCAGTTCGGCGTGAAAATCGCGCCAGAAAGCGCGATCCACGTAGGGAAACGTATCCAACCGGATGCCGTCGAGGTTTGCGGTCTCAACCCACCACAAGGCGTTCTGAATCAGGTACTGCGATACCAGAGGATTCTCCTGGTTCAGATCAGGCATGGCATCGGTGAACCATCCGTCAGTGATTCCGCGCCATGCGCTGGCTGCAGCGTGCGGATCGAGGAGTTGGTAGAAGTCGTGCTCGGCGGCAAGATGATTTTTGAGCGTGCCGTGGAGCCACTGCGGCGCGGGCGGATCGAGCACCCAGGGATGCTTGACACCCACGTGGTTGGGAGCCAGATCGATTACGAGCTTCATGCCACGCGCGTGCAGCGCATCAGACAGATGCCTGTACTGCTCAAGAGTGCCGAAGTGCTCATCCACAGCGTAGAGATCGGTGGCCGCGTAGCCGTGATACGACCCCGGCATCGAGCCATTGGAAACCACCGGGGTGGTCCACACCGTGGTCACGCCAAGCCGCTGAAGATAATCGAGGTGCTTCTCGATACCGGCAAAATCGCCGCCATGCCAACCGTGCGCGTCCTGGCGATTCGCCCCGGCCTGGTTATTGGCCGGACTTCCATCGGAAAAGCGGTCGGTCATGATCAGGTACATCGCGTCCGCCGCGGAAAACCCCTGAAAGCCGGCGCGCGCTGGTTTGCGAGGTTCGATTGAATACGGAAGCGTCACCTCGCCCGCGGCCGCCTTCACGCAGATCTCCAGCGTCTGGGGATTGCTGCCCGTCTCGCCGAGCCACACAAAGGCATAATGCCCGTTGGCTGAGAATTGCGTCTTCGCGACGGAGACGCCTTTTCCGCGCACGCTGATCCGCACGCCGCTCAGATTCCGGCCGTACAGCAGCAGCATCGGCGACGGCATGTCCGTCCACCAGTTGGGCGGATCCACCTTATCGACGCATGGAGAGCTGCCCTGCTGTCCGTCGCACCCACCGTGTCGACCATCCATAGGCGCTGCCAAAACAGGTCCGGCGCAGACCATCAGCAGCGCAGTGAGACAAAACAGCCTCCCCTGGCCCATCATCATGTAGCCTTTCGCTGGTGCATGTATCGGGTTGCCGGGGCCCTTGAAAAGCCGCGCCACGGCGGAAGCCCACACCGTGGCGCGCCAACAGCTATAAATCAGAATGATATGCGAAGCGCCAGTTCCAGCTCGCGCTGAGTGGGCGCCATCCGGGTGCTTGTCAACTGCCCGAAGTCGCCATTTCCGTAATTGTTATCCGGATCCTGGAACTGGGGCGTATTCGTCAGGTTGTAAAGCTGCGCGCGAAACTCTGCTTTTGCCCGCTCCGTGATGTTCAGGCTCTTTACCAGGGATGTGTCCCAGGTATGAGTTCCCGGCCCGGGGAAGAAGTTACGCGGCAGGTCGCCCACCAGCCCCTGCGGAGCAGTGAAGGCTCCCGCAGGGCAGGTCATCCAGACCTTCCACGACACATCCGTCTTGCATCCGCCGTGATAGTCGGGACGGCCGTTGGGGCTCTTGGGCGCACCCTGGATGTCGATGGGTGTGCCGCTAGCCAGCTCGATGACGTTGTTCCATTGCCAGCCGCCGACAATCTCGTCGAGCGCCCTGGGCATGTTCTGGCCCAGCATCGCGCCACGGCCGAAGGGCAGGTTGTAAATGGCAGCGGCGCCAAACAGCTGGCGCTGATCGTTGTTGGAGCTGCCGTACTGGTACTGCAGCAACGGCGTTCCGTTGCTCCCGACGAGGATACCGTTGGGTGCGCCCGACAGTACATCAGAGGCATTGTCGAAGGCGTGCCCCCACGCGTACGTAACGTTTGCCTGGAGCCCCTGGGCCATTCTGCGCGTCAGCTTGGCCTGCAGGCCGTTGTAGTTTCCGCTGGCGATCATTGCATAGGTGTTGATCGTGCCCACGCCGTTGGGATTGATGGAACCTCCGGGCGGGAACCAGCTCGTACTTGTGCCCAGCGCGGTTTCATTGGCGTTGTATTGCGACGCCAGGTCTCCCATCAACGCTCCCGCATAACCCACGGCCAGGGAGGTTTGGCTGTCCAGAGCTTGCTCGATCTGAAGGTTGAACTGATGAATATGGGAATTGGGGCTGTTTTTCGGGTAGTACACCACGGTATCGGTCGAGTTAATGGCATTGGGGCTGACGCCTACCTTCGACGGCAGAGAAGCGGTTGCGGCGGTAGGATTGTTGCTTCCGTTCGGCGCCTCGCCGCTGAGCGTGATGCGGTAGCCGGTCCCGCATGTCGTCGCGGTCGGGCAAGCGTAGTAGCTCTCGATGCCGTTCCAGTCCGGGTTCTCCGAGAGTTCCTCGGCTACGCCGCCGCGATTGGGGAAGTAGAACAGGCCGTAGCCGCCGCGGACCACGGTTTTGCCGTTCCCAAACACGTCGTAAGCAAATCCGATGCGCGGGCCAATGTCGTCGTGTGGCGTGTTAACTAATGCAGCGGGCCATCCGCTGGTTCCTGCTTCGACCAGCTCGCCCGTGGCCGGATTGAAATTGGACATGTGGTTGTGCGCTTCCGTCGGCCAGCTCAGGGTGTCATAGCGCAGGCCGAGATTCAGAGTGAGCTTGCGGTTGAGCCGCCAGTCATCCTGGGCATAGTAGCCGTTCTCCCAGCTGCGCGTCTCGTAGTACCCCGAAAATGCGCCCACTTGGTAGCCGCCCATGAAACCGCCCACCAGCTCAGATTCTTCATATCCGGTAAATGTCCCGTGGGCGGACGTGGGGGCCGGCATGCCGTTATAGTTGCCGTCGTCGATCCAGAAGTACCCCTTGGCATCGTTGCCCTGGTCCCAGTTCACATCGCGATGAATAATGCTGGCGCCGAACTTGAAGGTGTGTTTTGCCTTGGTCCAGGTCAAGGCGTCGGAGAATTCGTTAGTCGGCTCGACAATCAGGTACGGACCACCATCGCCTACGTAACTCAGGTTCCCGTACCATCCACCGATGATCGGCATCCCGCCCAGCAACGGAGAGGTGTTGGCATTGGCGATGCCCAGTTTCGAAGCCAGCGCTATGCTTGCGTCCGGCTGCTCGTAACCGGAAAGATCCCTGACCCAGCCGTAGTGGAATTCGTTGATAAGCGTGGGGCCGAAGATATGCGTGTAGCCGGTCGCAACCTGCCGCGGATGGGACGGGTTGAAGCCATTCCCGGAGGGCAGAGCGTGCGTGGCATCCTGCAGCGACAGGGTGTTGTGCAGGAAGTCATCGCCCATGCTGTAACGGGCGAAAACGCTGTCTTTGGCTGTGATGTTCCAATCCAGGCGTGCGTCGTAATCGTTCAACGTCTCAACGTTGTACTGCGAGTACGAAAAGTTCGGAGAGTTGGTGGCGATATTGGCGCCATTAATATTCGCATTGGGGAACGCATTCAGGTAGGCTAAGCCGACTGGGATCTGGCTGGCAGTTGGAATGATGTTGAGTGCGTTGTTTCCGGTTTGCGAAGCGTTGACGCCGCCCACCCAGCCGAAGGGCATGCAGGTTTGCGGGTTATAGACGTAGCCGTAACCAGCGCCAAACTGCGGCAGGAGAGTGGGCGTGGAGCCGGTCGTGTACAGGTTGGGGCAGATGGCCTGAATGGGCACGCTGGTCGCGGATCCCGCCCCGGTCGAGCTGAGCAGTTCAGTGAAATTGCCCTTCTGCATCAAAGCCGTTGGCACATGCGTCGTATTCGTCCCCGCTGGCAGGTTTTCGCGCCAGCCCTGGTAATCTCCGAAGGCGAACACCTTGTTCTTCCAGAGAGGTCCGCCCGCGGAGCCGCCGAACTGGTTGCGGCTCAGCTCCGGAAGCGCGCCGTTGAAGACGTCCGCGGCGGCTTCCCTGGAACGGTTGAACCAATACGCAGCGCCGTGAACCTCGTTGGTGCCTGATTTGGTAGCGACCTGAACGACGCCGCCGCCGGAGCGGCCAAACTCGGCCGGAGGAGTGCTGGTCGTGGTCTTGAACTCGGCGATATCCTCGATCGCCGGGAAAATCACAATCGTGTTGACCAGAGACTCGTTGTTGTCGATGCCATCGATCTGGAAGTTATTCGATTGTGGGGGCAAGCCGTCTACGGCCAGTGCCGCTGCGCCGGAATCGGCGTTGCGCCAGGTCTCCGCATTATTGGCCGGAGCGCTGGCATTATCTGAGTACTGCCCGCGGCCCACGCCCGGAGTCAACAGAGCCAGCGTGGTGAAGTTGCGGCCGTTGAGGGGAAGATCGACGACTTGATTTCCTTCGATCACTTCACCAGCCGATGAACTCGCGGTATCGATCAGCTGGCTTGCCGTCGTCACTTGCACCGTCTCGCTGGCAGAGCCTACCTTCAATTGAAAATTGAGCTCTTTCACCTCGGAGATTTGCAGGGAAATCGTGGCCGTCTCCGTTTGGAAGCCCTGCTTGGTTGCTTGCGCCTTGTAGTTGCCAATGGGCAAGGCATTCATGGCAAAGCTCCCATCGGACTTGCTCTGGACAGTGACCACGCGGTTTGTCGCCAGATCAGTCACGGTGACGGTGGCGTCGGGAACAACAGCACCCGTCGTGTCGCTCACCGTGCCGATAATGCTGCCCGTATCTGTCTGTGCCATCAGAGCGGGTACTCCGAAGGCAATCACCAGGATCGCCAGCACCACCACCATCCAACCGGGGCGCTGCACGTTGCCCATGAAACTGGTAGTTCTCGACATCACAATGTCCTCCAAAAGCTGCGTTGACATGCGTTAATTGACTGCCCGGGGATGCTACAAGTGCGGCACACCCCGGCGGCCACCGACGAGGAAACTCCCCGCTCACTGTCTTGGTCAATCCACAGGCCGCCAATTCGCCGTCAATTGATGATCAACAGCTAACTCACGCATCACATAGGGGTTAATGGAAAATCTCTCCCGCAGGAGAATCCTGCCCAAGTCGTTTCAATTGAGAAATTGAGATTTTCTTCTCTCGCGCTTACACTACTATGCGGAGTTTTCTCGGGCTGTGACCAACATCATTCTTCAGCAGGACGCGACCGGCAAAGTACAATTTGGTGTCTTTGAAGCCGATTTGAAGGCCGGAGAATTGCGCCGCTCGGGAGTGCTGGTTCACCTCCAGACGCTGCCCTTCAGATTGCTGACGGTGTTGGTGGAGCATCCCGGCGAAGTGGTTTCGCGCGAAGCCCTGCAGCGCGAGCTCTGGGGCGCGGACACCACGGTCGATTTCGATCACAGCCTCGGCATTGCGGTGAACAAGCTCCGTGAGGCTCTCGGAGATTCGGCTGACAACCCACGGTTTGTTGAGACTCTCGCCAAACGCGGTTACCGCTTTATCGCCCCGGTCAAGGTCGCCGATTCCAGTGCCGCAGTCGCGGCCGCAGAGGCCCCTGCGCGCGCGCGGCGCATGCGCGTCCCCCTGGCATGGTCGCTGGCTGGTGTTCTGGCGCTCTCGAGCCTGCTCCTCGTCACCTATTCACTGCTGCGCGTGCCAACACACAAGCCCTATCGCGTCTCCCAGGTGACATTTTCCGGTCACGTGCTCACTCCCGACCTCGACAATGAGAGTTTTTCCAGTTCCGCCAGCGACGGAACACGCATCTATTTTTCTCACCTGGATAACGGCAATCCGGTACTGGCTGTCGCCCTGGTTGCGAACGGCGAAATCAGCCGCTTCAATCTGCCTTCGGAGATCGGCGCGCCGCTCATTGGTTCGCTATCGCCCGATGGCTCAAAGCTTGTGATACGCAGCCACCTGCAGGCCGATCCCGAGCAGCCTTTATGGATCGTGCCCACGCTCGGCGGCGAGGCCCAGCGCGTCCCCAATGTGCTGGCACACGATGCCACATGGATGCCCGACGGCCGCCGTCTGCTGGTGGCCAGTGGCTACGATCTCCTCGTGGTTGGCTCGAATGGCGGCGATCCGCACAAATTCGTTACCACCCCGGGACTTGCCTTCTGGCTGCGCTGGTCGCCCGATGGGCAACGTCTGCGCTTCACGGTACGCGATCCCAAACGCCAGACCGCCGAACTATGGGAGGTCCGGGCCGACGGCTCCCATTTGCTTTCTCTTCTGCCCGGCTGGAGCCAGCCTGCTTCAGAATGCTGCGGCAGCTGGACCCCCGACGGTGAGCAGTTTGTCTTCCAGTCTTCGCATAACGGGCATAGCGATATCTGGGCGATGCGTGAGCGGCCCTGGTACTTCGCCGACCGCGAGCCTCACCAAATCACCAATGGCCCGCTTGACTATGCGGCGCCCAGTACCACGCCGGGAAGCGAACGCGTCTTCTTCATCGGAAATTCCTCTCAGTTTGAATTACTGCGCGCCGTGCCAAACTCTTCGGCGTTTACCGGCCTCGATCAAGACCTGAGCGCTGCCAGCCTGGCGCAATTCTCTCCCGACGGCAAGTGGATCGCGTGGCTGAATGCCGCGGACATCTCGCTGTGGCGCAGCCGCGTTGACGGCAGCGAGCGCATTCAACTGACCAACCCTCCGCTGCGCATTTTCAACATGAAATGGTCGCCTGACGACCGCCGCCTGGCGGTGATGGCCGAAGAACCGGGTAAGCCCTGGAAGATCTACCTTATCGATGCGGAAGGCGGGAAACTCACTCCGGTCCTCAACGAAGACCGCAACGAAGCCGATCCGGCCTGGACACCCGATAGCCGCTCGATCATCTTTGGCCGGCTGCCCAATCGCATGGACAACGGCCAACCCAAGGCCATCTATCAGCTTGACCTTGAGTCAAAAAAGCTGAGCGAAATTCCTGGCTCGACGGGGCTTTTCAGTCCGCGCCTTTCCCCCGATGGACGTTATCTGGTAGCCATGCCGCTTGACCAGCACGCTTTGCTTCTTTTCGACCGGGAGGCCGGCCACTGGACCACTCTGACTTCGCTGGGCGTCGGAGATCCCACCTGGTCTCACGACGGGCGCTATGTCTACTTTCAGGACTTTCTTGAAGCCGACAAACCCATCTACAGGATTGCCGTGCCCGATGGCAAGCCGGAACCGGTGGCGACCATCGAAAATCTGCGTCCCATTGCCGCCACCGACTATCGCCTCATCGGATTGGCTCCCGGAGACCTTCCGGTAGTAACCGCTCGCACTCCCGTCGTCAACCTTTATGCTGTGGATTTGACAGAGCGGTGAACGGCATCGTCGCGCTTCTCAAAAATGGGCCCGGTCTGATATCGGCTTCCTGCCACTGAATGAAAGCCGTCCTGAAAAACGCTACCCAATGACTATAATTCCGCCGTGCCCGGAAGTTAACATTCTGGCGGAATGAAAAGGAAGGCAATACAAATGGGATCGGCAAGAAGGATTCTTTTTTTCGCGACGCTGCTGGCGTGCGCGTGTGTGATGGCTCAAGAAACACCGGAAGGGCGCTTGATGCGCTTTCCCGACATCCATGACGGCAACGTGGTTTTCGTCTATGGGGGCGACATTTGGCTGGTTCCGGCTGGGGGCGGGGCGGCCCATCGCATCACCGCCGATGCCGGCAGAGAGTTGTTCCCCAAATTCTCGCCAGACGGCAAGTGGATCGCTTTTACCGGCCAGTACGACGGCAACTTCAACGTATACGTGATGCCGTCCGAGGGCGGTCAGCCCCGGCAACTGACTTTTTACCAGGGCGGCGCCGCGCCGCTGAGCGACAGAATGGGCATTCACAACGAGGTGGTGGCCTGGACTCCCGACAGCAAGCGCATCCTGTTTCTCTCGCGCCGCGATTCTGCCAACGTTTGGACCAAGCGCCTTTATACCGTCTCGATTGATGGCGGCCAGCCCGAGCCGCTCTCTCTCGACCAGGGAGGGCTGGCCTCGTTCAACGCCGACGGCACCAGGATTGCCTACAATCGCATCTTTCGCAACTTCCGCACCTGGAAGCGCTACACCGGCGGCCTGGCGCAGAACATCTACATCTACGACCTCAGGAACAACGTTCTCGAACAGCAGATTCCGCACACCGACTATACCGACACCTTCCCCATGTGGCACGGCGACACGGTCTACTTCACATCCGACCGCGGAGCCGAACACCGGATGAATATCTACTCTTACAGCTTGGCTACCAGGCAAATTGAGCAGATCACCCGCTTCGCCGATTTCGATGTCATGTGGCCCAGCCTGGGCGAGAAGTCGATCGTGTTCGAAAACGGCGGCTTCCTTTACACCCTGGATCTGGCGACCAGGCAGAATGAGAAGCTGACCATCACTCTGCCGGGCGAGCGCGAACTGGCCATGAAGCATTGGATCGACGCGGCCAACCTGATCACCGACCTCGACATTGCTCCCGACGGCAAGCGCGCGGTCATGACGGCGCGCGGCAAGATTTTCACCGTACCCGCCAAGGAAGGCGCCACACGCAATTTGACCCGCGAGCAGGGCAGCCGCGAGAAAGAAGTTGCCTGGTCACCCGACGGGCGCTGGATCGCTTACGTTTCCGACCGCTCCGGCGAGGACGAGATTTACATCATGCCCCAAGACGCTATGGGCAATGTCGATCTGGGCAGAGAGCCTTCCACCGACCCCAAGGATAAGGAAAAGGAGGCCGCTGCCGCCAGGGAGCGTGGTAAGGATCAGCAACAGCAGATCACCACCGGTTCCAAGGGATTCATGTTCCAGCCCGTGTGGTCGCCCGACAGCAAGAAACTGGCCTGGGCCGATAAGGACCTCCGCCTGTGGTATGTCAATATCGGCGACAAGAAACCCATCGAAGTCGATCGCGGCCGATTCGGGGAGATCACCAACTACTCCTGGTCGCCCGACAGCAAGTGGGTCGCCTACGACAAGCAGAACGTCAGCAACTTCAGCGCGGTGTATCTCTACTCGCTGGAGAAAAAACAATTCACCGCTGTCACCGACGAACTGATCAACAGCCAGGGGCCCGTCTGGGACCCGGAAGGCAAGTACCTCTATTTCTTCTCCGACCGCGATTACAACGAGGTCATCGGGGGCTTCGATTTCGAATTCTCCAATCCCAAGACCACGCGGGTGTATTTGCTCACGCTGCGCGCCGATCTGCCGTCGCCTTTCCCCGCTTTGAGCGATGAGACCTCAATCAAGCGCGAGGAGCCCGCGCCCGAGGCCACTGCCAACGATCAGGCCAAACCCCCGAGCCCCGCCAACACCGCCAAACCGGCGGCCGCGAAGAAAGACGATGCGAGCGCAACACCCCCCAACGATCCTCTTAAGGACTTTCGCGTCGATCTCGATGGCATTCAGAATCGCATTGTGGCGCTGCCCATTCCGCCCTCCAGCGTGACCGGGCTCGACGCTTCCAAAGGGTTCGTCTTCTATTCCACACAGCCTGTGCAGGGGCTATCCGGGCCGCTTCCGGGCGAAGATCCCACCCTGCACGCCTTCGACATGACCGAGCGGAAGGATAAGACCGTCATCAAGGGCATGACCCGTTGGTGGCTTTCCCACGATGGCTCGAAAATCCTCTACGAGGCGAAAGCAGGTGGAGGTTCGGGAACCTACGGAATCATCGACGCCAAGCCCGACGCGGGAGAGAAGATTGGCGACGGCGCGTTGAATCTTTCCGGGTTGCGGGTGGAGGTGGATCCGCCGGCGGAGTGGCGGCAGATTTACAACGACGTCTGGCGGCAGGAGCGCGATTACTTCTTTGAGGCCAGCATGAACGGCGTGGATTGGGAAGCAGTGCGGAAGAAGTACGAGGTACTACTTCCCTATGTCGCAAGCCGCTACGATCTCACCTACGTCCTGGGCGAAATGGTGGGCGAACTCTCCAACTCTCACACTTACGTCAATGGTCCCGAGGAAACCGGCGTGCACCCCGTAAATGACGGATTGCTGGGCGCCGATTATGAGCTCGACGCAAAAACCGGCTATTACCGCTTCAAAAAAATCTATTCGGGCGAGAACTGGGATGCTCAAACCCGTTCGCCTCTGACAGAGCCCGGCTTGAATGTGAAGGAGGGCGATTACCTGCTGGCAATCAACGGCCATGCGCTGAAAGCGCCCCAATCTCCCGATGAGCTGCTGGTCAACACCGCCGGTCAAACCACCGCGATCACCGTCAATGCAGCGCCTTCGCTCGACGGGGCGCGCACCATCGCCGTCAGGCCTGTCGGCGACGAGTCCCACCTCCGCATGCTCAATATGATCGAGGCCAACCGCAAGAAGGTGGATGCCGCCACCAACGGCCGCGTCGGTTACGTCTACATTCCCGACATGGAAGACGACGGTCTTAACGCCTTCGTCAAGCAATACTATCCGCAGATTCGCAAAGAGGGCATGATTATCGATGTTCGTTACAACGGAGGCGGCTTCGTCGATCAGCTCATCTTCGAGCGGCTGCGCCGCGTGCTCTCGGGAATGGATTCGGCTCGCAACTTTGAGACCAGCAGCGGCAGCACTGAACCGCCGGTGGTCTTTCAAGGCTATATGGCAGCCATCACCAACCAATACGCCGCCTCTGACGGCGACATCTTCAGCGATTTCTTCAAGATTTACAAGCTGGGGCCGCTCATCGGCGAACGCACCTGGGGCGGCGTGCGCGGCATCCGCGGCATGATGCCGTTGATTGACGGCGGTTCCGTCTCGCGTCCCGAGTTCTCGCTTTACGGGATGAACGGTAAGTGGACCGTCGAAAACCGCGGTGTGGCGCCCGATATCGAAGTCGACGATCGGCCCGACGACGTGGTGCGCGGCAAGGACGCTCAGCTCGATCGCGCCATTCAGGAGGTGATGAAGCAGATCGAGGCCAATCCCAGGAAGCTGCCGGAAAGGCCGCCCGATCTGCCCGCGTATCCGGATAAACCGGGGTTATAGGCTGCAGCAACGCCGTACTGCCGGCAACACGATAACCATCCCGAGTTTCTCTGTCTCTCCGCTTTGTCATCCTGAGGCGCAGGCGAAGGGTCTGCGGTCGCTTGTCGATTTCCCAAAACGCCAAACTCCCGTATCACCGACCACACGCTCAGGACAGCGTTCTCATTGTCGACCTCCATCCATCGGCATTGCACCTCGAGTGCGTTGATCACCGCCAGCTCCACGCGCGGCGATCGGGGTCGACCTTTTCACCCCATCCATACAGAACTTTGCCGGGTTTTTGCCATCAGGTTACTGCGCGGAGGCCGATGGCTGGCGATGCCATGGCCGGGTTTCACCGTGCTTCCATTGGCACGGGGATGTTGAAGCGCAGCGGCAGGCCGTTGCCCACCTCAGCCCTCGTCATCACGCCAAATTACCAGGTAGATCATTCTGATCCACTGTTGTCGCGATCCTGAACATTTTCAAAGTTAGGGTAGCCCAGTCGATAGGGACAATGAGCGCCGCATGCTGCCGCTCTGGTTCGAGGTGAACAGCATAGGAAACGCGCTGGGCGCAATTTGAGATGCATGAATGCGGTTGTGCATGAATGCATGTAGTGCGCTGGCGCGCAAGCACATAGCGGCGACGAAATGTTCAGGAGGAACGCGCCGGTGAACCGAACGATTCTTGTCGCACTCCGCGGTATTTGCGTCTCAATGCTCCTCGCGCTGTTGGCCGCATCCGTGGCCACAAGCCAGACGAATCCAGTTCGCGCCAGCGCCGCCAGCACCCGCGCCCGGCATGTCAACGCACCCAAGGAGCCGGGCGCTCCCGCCGCAACCAGAGAGGACCTGGAAAAACTGCGCGAAATGATCACGAGTCAAAGTGCTGAAGATCAGCGCCGCATCGACGAACTTCAGCAGGAGAACCAACGGTTGGTGGAGCAGCTCAAAGTTGCGGAGCAACAACTTGCGCATGCCAGCGAACAGATCGAGCAGATGCATGCCGAGCAAGTTCAGCAGATCACAAGCGTGGAATCGGCAGTGACTGCGTTGAAGAAAGCCGAGGCGGACACTACAGTAGCGGTGCAGCAGGAACAGAAGGCTCAGCAGGATGCGGCGAATCCCGCGTCGCTGCGCTATCGCGGCATCACCCTGACGCCCGGCGGGTATTTTGCAGCGGAGGGACTCTATCGCAGCCATGCCGAGAACGCTGACATCAACACCAGTTGGGCGAGTATCCCCTACGAAGCACAATCCATGAGCTATCTTGGCGAGTTTCGCGCTACTGCGCGCGCTACGCGTCTCTCTCTCCGCGCCGATGGCGCGCTGGGCAGAGCCACTGCTACTGGTTATTTCGAGACTGATTTTCTCGCCAGCGGGTTCGGAGCCAGCGAAGTTCAAACCAACGGCTACAGCAACCGCGTACGGCAGATGTGGGGCCGCGCGCAATTCCCCGGCGGCTGGACGATCGCGGCCGGCCAGATGTGGTCGCTGCTGACGACCAACCGGGTTGGAATCGAGAATCTGAGCGAGATGACGCCGGCCCTGATTGACGCCACCGTGCTGCCTGGTTTCGATTATGCGCGGCAAACAGCGCTTCGCGTGACCAGAAGATTCGACGCAAACAAGATGGCTGTGGCTTGTTCTGCCGAGAATGCCGCGACGGTGGGAGTCACGCCTGCAAATGTTCCGTCCAGCGTCAGCGGCAACATTTCCGGTCTCTCAGCCACCGGAACCGGCATCATGAGCAATACCACTTACTCGACCAACGTGGCTCCGGATCTGATTGCCAAGCTTGCCTTCGATCCCGGATTTGGTCATTTCGAGATTCGCGTAATAGGCCGCACCTTTCGCGACCGGATCAACGCGACGGCGACTGCGCCTGGAAAGAACAACACCATCACGGGAGGTGCGATTGGCGGCGCGGCTTACGTTCCGGTATGGACCAATAAGATCAACTATCTTGCGCAGGCCTCGTGGGGAGCGATTGGGCGTTATGGAGCAACATCGACGGATGTCGTGGTAAAGCCCGACGGTTCCCTCTCCGTTGAGAAGAGCATCCACGGCATTTCTGGATTCGATACGCATCCCAGCTCCAGGCTCGACTGGTACGCCTACGCCTCCGCCGAATACTTGCCGCGCGACTACGGCTACGGCCTCAAGACAATCGATAATACAAAATGTTTTGTTGAAACTGGATTCTCGTGCTCAGCGAGTTTAAGGAATCTCCAGGAAGCCAGTACGGGAATCTGGTATCGGTTCTACAAGGGGCCATCCGGAACTTTGCAGTATGGCGCGAACTACATCTATGTTGTGAAGAACACATGGGTGGGGGTCAAGGGCGCTCCGCGCGGCGTCGACGACATTCTTGAAACCTCTTTCCGTTACTACATTCCATAAAGAGGAGATGACGGGCCGAGGATGCCGGCACAGCCGGTCCGTCGTTATGGCTTGGCAACAGAAGAAGGCCTGAAGAACCTCATAAGCCACTGTCGATCTGACGAGGCGTAATCGGTCCATCCGCTTCGCCGGCACGTCGTGAAGGTATCGCGGAATCGGAGTGGTTCGATTTTCTCCCTTTCATCTGAGGAACAGCAAGTGACTTTGCCGTATTTTGAACACGGGCTGCGTGAATAGGCGCGATGAGTGTTTCATTTTCGGACAGCGGGTTACCCAAGTGTGCGCACCACGTAATCTGTGCTTCGCGGAAACTAAATCTTATAATTGGCAACACGCGGGGGAACTTCAGGCATCATCACAAGAGAAGCTGCGGTGACAAGTCCGGTAGCCCGCCCGGAGGTCGACCTGCAATACACAACTGCGGATGTGAATCGGGGTTAATTGCAGTAGCACAGCGGCGGTTGCTGGAGTAAAAGGAGAGATAGAATGATGCAATTGAAATGGCTCGTGGCCCTTGCAGGCTGTGCGGGCGCGCTTCTCGGGAACATTGGTGGACAGGCTGAATCACTGCCTGCGTCTACGGCAATACCGGTGGTGCTGACTCAGTCGGCGAAAGCAGGAGAGATCAAGCCGGGTGAGAAAGTTGCGGCCAAGACTACCCAGGTTGTCTTTCTTCCCAACGGGCGGGTTCTGCAGGCAGGCACGGTGGTGGTCGGGCACGTTGTGGAATCGAGAAGGTTTGCCTTCGATCGGACTCCCTATGCTGCTCAGAATCCGTCGTTGCTCGCAATTCATTTCGACACTATCACCGAGGGTGGCGCAAACGTCCCCATCGAGCTTTCCGCGCGCGCCATCGCCGGACCGGTTGCGTCCCATGAAGCCGGGATCCCGCACTACCGCGATGAGATCGATACCGTCGGGACCAGACTGCTGATCGGCGGCGACGAGTTTTCGCCGCTGGACAAGTCAGTGGTTTCTCCAAACGGCAGCGTGGTGGGGTACAACCGCAAGAACGGTGTGTTCGCTCGATTGCTGGCTGCAACCTCGGTGAATCCCGGCTCCTCGATTCGGTGCGATGCCACCGGAAGCGAACAATCGATGGGGATTTTTTCTGCCGATGCCTGCGGCGTCTATGGCATCAACACCGTCACCATGGTTCACAACGGAACGGAAGGCGATGGCACGATTGTTCTGGAATCTCGCCGCCAGACAGTCGTGCTCGATGCCGGCAGCACTGCCTTGCTTCAGGTGCTTGCCCACTGAAACGTGCGGCTCAGCCATCTCGCATGGGGACAGTTTCGCGGCCACGTTCAGGCAGGTAGCGTGTGCAGTGAAATGAGTGAAGGAAGCGATTGCGGTCTCCCTTCACTTATTTCCTGCCCAATCTTGCAGCGCCTCGCTCAGCCGAGAAGCTTCGCTTTCCAGATCGGGCATCCGTCGGACGGCTTTTGGCAAGTCGCCTTCCCTGCCCGCTTTTTCCATCTCAAATGCCACATCTCTGAGTGCCTCCCCTCCCACGTTGGCCGCGGAGCCTTTGATCTTGTGAGCGTGTTTCCAAATGGGCTCGAGTGCTCCCCGCGCGAACTGCTCCTTGATTTCGAACAGCAGCTTGGGCAACTCCTCTAAAAACTGCGCCACTACGTTGCGAGCCAGCTCCTGGTCCTCCAACATCCGCTCCAAAAACGCTTCGCGATTGAATACCAGAGATATGCCCGGCGGTTTGCCGGCCATCGCGTCTGAGTTCTTGCCCGATTCGGCAGCGTGTTCGCTCACTGCGGAGTGCACTTTCAGGGTCAACCACTTCTCTACCAGTTTGGACAGGGTATTCGGATCGATCGGCTTAGCGATATAGTCGCTCATGCCCGCGGCAAGACATGTCTCAACATCTCCGCGCATGGCATGGGCCGTGGTTGCAATGATGGGAATATTGTGATCGATGACGCGAGACCGGGAATCGCGGATGATGCGGGTGGCTTCATATCCATCCATTTCCGGCATCTGTACGTCCATCAGCACCAGATCATAAGGCTGAGCTTCAAGCGCCTGTACGGCTTCCTTGCCGTTTGCCTTGACATCCGCGTGCCACCCCATTCGCCCCAGAATCCCGCTGGCCACTTCCTGGTTGGTCAGATTGTCTTCAACCAGCAGGATGCGGACATTCGAGCGGCGCGCCGTCTCCAGGTTGTGACGGGTAATCAGAACCCGTTTCTCTGTTTGCTGTTCCCCATTCAATACCGCAACCAGACAATCCCGAAGATCGGACTGCCGCACCGGTTTCACCAGGTACGCCGCGAATCCGATCTCCTTGAAACGATGGCCATCTCCGCGTTGCCCCAGCGACGTCATCATCACCAGCGGCGTCGAATGCAGAGCAGGATCGGCCAGAATGGCGCCTCCCAATTCCGCCCCGTCCATGCCGGGCATCATCATATCCAGCAACGCAACCTGGAAGGGGCTCCCCGTGACCGCCGCATACCGTAACGCGGACAGGGCGGTTGGCCCATTCTCCACGGCGGCGACAACCGCACCCCAGGATTGCATTTGCGCCGTGAGCACCTCGCGGTTGGTGGCGTTGTCGTCCACCACCAGAATGCGCATGCCCTGCATTGGAACCTGTGAAGAATCCGGCCGCTTGCACGCGATTTGTTTGCGCAATCGGAGCATAAACCAAAACTCTGAGCCATGATTCTCCTTGCTCTCCATTCCGATTTCGCCATCCATAAGTTTGACCAGCTTTTTCGAAATCGCCAGGCCCAGTCCAGTGCCGCCATACTGGCGCGTGGTCGAGGCATCCACCTGGGTAAAGCTGGTGAACAGTCCCCTTTGCTTGTCCAGGGGTATTCCAATACCGGTGTCGCGCACGGAAAAGCGCAAGCAAGCTTCAGAGTCGCTTTCCGAGATCAGATCCGCGCGAAGCACGACCTCGCCTCGCTGTGTGAACTTCATAGCGTTGCTGAGCAGATTCATCAGGATCTGGCGCAGGCGTCCGGGGTCCCCCTGCAACCATGGGCACACATTGGGCGCAATGGCACAGACAAACTCCACCGGCTTCGCCGCCACGCGCTCAGCCATGGCGTCGGTGATGTCGCCTATCAGGGCAAACAGGTTGAAGTCGATGCGGTCAATTTCCAATTTGCCAGCCTCGACCTTGGAGAAATCGAGAATGTCGTCAATCACATTGAGTAGCGATCTGGCGCTTCGTTCAGCCACTTCAGCATAGTGCCGCTGCGCCGCCTCGAGGCTGGAACCAAGCAGCAAGCCCAGCATGCCCAAAACGCCATTCATGGGGGTTCGAATCTCATGGCTCATATTGGCCAGAAATTCGCTCTTGGCGCGATTGGCCGCCTCGGCCTCCGCAGCCAATTGCGTGGCCTTTTCGGTCGCCTCGCGCAGCTGACGGTTACTCTCATGCAGCTTTTGCTCCGCCCGTTTGCGGTCGGTAATGTCGCGGAAAAACCACGCGCGGCCCAGAGATGTGCCATGCTCATTGCCCAAAAAGGTGGAATAGGACTCCAGCGTTCGCCCGTCCTTGAGTTCCACCTCGCCGCGTTCGGTCACGTCGGGATGGAGATCGGTTTCTTCGGCTCGCCTGAGATGAAACCCGGGATCCTTCACCAGTTGCAGAGCTTTGGATAACAACGCGCGCCGATCCAGGCCTATCAGGCTGTCGGGTGAATCGGCTGACACCTCCCTGGCAGAAAGGTTGAAAATCTCCAGCAACTTCCCGTTGTGGGATGCGACACGCTGGTCGGCATCTACCACCAGAATTCCGTCGAGTGAGTCTTCGTAGATGGCGCGAATCAGGGAATGCTGGAATTGGAACTCGTGCTCGGCCTTCTTGCGGTCGGTGATATCCGCCCTGAGGCCGATATGGCCCATGTATTCGCCGCCTGGGGAGAACCACGGCTCGCCTCGCGAACCCACCAGCCGCCACTCGCCATCAGCTCGGCGCACGCGCGCTTCCGTGCTCAGCGATCTCCGTTCTTTAATCGCTCGATCGAACTCTCCTAGATATCCGGGCGCGTCGTCGGGATGAACCTCCATGCGCCACTTGCCGGCCTGCGCTTCTTCGCAGTTCATACCGGAAAACTCCTGGTACCGCCGGCTGATGAATTCAATCTCCCCTTTTGCGTTGGTCACCCACATCATCGATGGGCTGCAATCCGCCATGGAACGGAAACGCTCTTCGCTTTCCCTGAGCTTCTTCTCCGACTCGCGCTCCCCGCGAATGTCTCGGACCATCGTGGACGCGCCGATCACCTGTCCGCTTCGATCCCGCATCGGCGACACAGCAAGCCTCACATCGATGGGGCGCCCGGCGCGGTCTTGAAAGACGGTCTCGAAAGGGGGGATGAAGGTCCCCTTTCCAACGATCTCCATACAGCGAAACAACTCCTCGGCATGACCGGGAGGAGCGAGAATTGCAGCGCTCTTGCCAATGGCTTCCTGGCTGGTGTATCCGAACAGCGCTTCGGAGCTTTGGTTCCAGCTCAGTATGGTTCCATTCAGGTCGACGGAATGAATCGCGTCCTGCGAGGATTCCACGATCGAAGCCAAAAGCGCCCGGTCTTTCTCCGCCTCGCAGCGTCCCGAAATATCCCGGAGAATATATGAGATGGCAACCACTTCTCCGCCGGTGTTCCTGATGGGATATCCGGTAACGGATACGGGAAACCTGCTGCCGTCCTTGCGCTGGCACCCACCTTCATATTGCGAGAATTTCTCGCCTCGTTGTAACCTGTCGGCCAGCCACTCCAGCTTAACCCGCCGTTCCGGAGGCACAAAGATGGACACGTGCCGTCCGATGACCTCCTCGGAGCGGTAACCGAAGATCTGCCCTGCTCCGTAATTGAAGGTGCGAATGATCCCTTCCGGCGTGCAGCTGACGATTGCGTCTTCTGAATTCTCCACAATCGCAGCCAGGAATGCCTGCGTTTCCCCGATTTTCTTGCGCTCCGTGATGTCGCGCAGCACGCACAGTGCGCAAATCTCTCCGCGGAACTCAAAGCGGCGGCGGCTAACTTCAACGGGAACCGCGACGCCGTCGCTGCGCATGAACGAAGCCTCGAACTGGCACTCGCCGCGCTCGAGGAGCTCGATATTCTTCTGCTTTACGAGCTCAGCGGCGCCCTGGCCGTAGAGGGCCGAGGCGGGCATGCCGATCAGCTGATCGCGGGTGTAGCCGGTGCCGTGGGCTGCGGTCTCATTGGCCTCAATAATAATGCTGTCGCTGAGGCGGACGATCAAAATGGAATCGTTGATGGAGTTGAAGAGAGTTTGGAATTCCTCGGCGATGCGGCGGGTTTCTTTTTCGGCCCGTTTGCGCTGGGAGATGTCGAGAACCGAGCTGACGATGGCAGTGACATCGCCATTTTCATCGCGGTAAGGGACGTAGCTGGCAATCCTCCATGTTTCGGGACGGCTCTCTGTAGCGGGGTGGCAGTATTCGACTCCGAGGACGGGTTCGCCGCGCTCCAGGACGAGGCGGCACGTCTCCATGATCTTCGGCGCGAGAGCAGGCAGCAGCTCGTTGAGGGTTTTGCCGACGGCCTCCCGGGGAGTCAGCCCGCAGATCTCCGCGAGCAGGCGATTAATACGGATGTGACGAAACTCGCGGTCGAGGAGCGAAATACCGACGGGCGCTCCTTCGTAGATTTGTTCGATTTCCGTAAGGCGGGCACGAGCCTCGCGCTCACTCTGGCGGAGGGCGTCTTCGGAGCGTCTGCTTTCGGTGATGTCGCGTTTGATGTCGACGTAGCCGGCAATTTCGCCATTTGCATCGTGCACCGGAGAGATGCGCGACTCTTCCTGATAAACGGAGCCGTCCTTTCTCCGGTTGCTGAACTCGCCTTGCCAGACCTGCCCGGATCGGATCGTATTCCACATCTCCTCGTAGAACTCGAGGGAGTGGCGCCCCGATTTGAGGATGCGCGGATTCTGTCCCACCGCCTCCTCGCTGCAATACCCGGTCATCGCCGTGAACGAAGGATTCACATACCGGATCGTCCCATCGCGATCGGTAATGAGGATGCCATCTGCCGCATGTTCCACGGCCGCGGCCAGAAAGCCAGGGGCGAACACATCGAGGCCATTCGATCGGCCGGTCTCGGAACCGCAAGCATTGGCCTTCATGCCGGCTCCTTCCACTGGTAGAACACTGAGCGCAGGTAGCGTTTGGGTTCAAGCTCAGGGCAAAGACCGGAAATGGTTTCGGTGGCGCCGATAATGAGACCGCCGTCTCTTGCCAGAAACCTGGCCAGGTTGCGAAACAACCTCGCTTTATCGGCCTCCGTAAAGTAGATCGCTACGTTGCGGCAGAAAATGATATCGAATGGATTGGGAAACGAAAACGGCTCCAGCAGGTTCATGGCGCGGAACGTGGCCATGGCGCGAATCTCATCGCGAATTCTCCATCGCTCTCCAGACGGAGCGAAGTGCCGGGTGACCGCCTCTGCAGGCAGTCCCCGCTCCAGTTCCAGGCGGTTGTATTCTCCGTAGCTTGCCTTGGCCACGACTTGGCTGGATATGTCGGTGCCCAGAATGCGAATGTCGTAACGGCTGAGATCGCCAAGCAATTCCTTTGTGACGATGCCCGTGCTATACGCTTCCTGCCCGGTGGAACATGCCGCGCTCCAGATGCGGATCGGTATCCTCCCGCCGATCTTGCTGCGCCGGTCGATGATATCGGGTATCAACTTGTGACGCAGCAAATCGAACGGAGATGTGTCGCGGAAAAAAGATGTTTCATTGGTGGTGATGGCTTCAATGATCTTCCCGCGGAGTTTGGCAGTCGCGTCTGCTTTCGCTTTATAGAAAAGTTCGGAAAAGCTCGCGGCTCCGACTTCAGAAAGCAGGCTGCCCAGGCGCGTCTCCAGCAGGTATCCCTTGGAATCATCCAGATGGATTCCCGAGATTTCCTGTATGTAGCGCGACCACACAGGCATTTCCTCGCGCCTGATCGCGACGCTCATCCGCGGCCTCCCCTCACGGTGGTCACAATCCGGCCTGCGATCGCCGCCAAGGGCAAAACAACGTCGGTAACGCCCGCGTCCACGGCGGCTTTGGGCATGCCGTAGACAACACAGCTTGCCTCATCCTGGGCGATCACAAAACAACCGTGGCGCTTGAGGAGGCGCAATCCCAGCGTGCCGTCGTTGCCCATGCCGGTGAGAATCACAGCCATGGCACGCCCTGGAAAGTGACTGGCCGCCGAGCGGAACAGATAATCCACGGCAGGCCGGCAGTTGTTCTCGGGAGGGTCGTCGGTGATCTCAATCCTCGGCCGGTTCTCCGGTCCCGCTTCCAACCGCATCTGCCAGCCGCCGGGAGCGATGTACGCAGTGTTCGGCTCCACGAACTCGCGGTGCGCCGCTTCCCGTACCTGCACGGCACATTTTGCGGCCAGGCTGTCTGCCAGCGACCTCGTAAACACCGGCGGCATATGTTGGACAACGAGGATAGGCACGCCGATGTCTTGCGGAATCGACGGTAACAGCTGGGCCAGCGCAGAAGGGCCGCCGGTAGAAACGCCGATCAGCACCATTTCCGGTTTGGCTGGATTCGACAGGCGCTGCATGCGCCGGGCGATCTCATCGAGGGACCGGTCGGCCGGCGCCGGTTCCGAAGCAATATGAGGCGTGGGAGGCCCTTGCCCGCCCCGCAAGTACCCTCCATTCAGGATGGCGCGCACCTCGAGGCGGTGCGCAACTGCGCGAATGCGCGGAGCCAGCTCGGCCGCCAGCGCTCTTCGCGCCTGTTCCGGATTGGCCGCCTCCGGCTTGGTTACAAAATCGAAGGCGCCTTTCTCGAGAGCGCGCATGGTGAGGTTGCTGGCGCGCGCGGAAACTGCGCTCAGCACAATCACCTCCACCGCCCGTTCACCCTTGTGGGCCAACGCTTCCAGGACGGCCAAACCATCCATCTCTGGCATTTCGATGTCGAGAGTAAGGAGGTCGGGTTTCAGCTCCTGCACCTTTTGCAGGGCGATCTTGCCGTTGGCGGCACTTCCCACCACCTCGACCCCGGGAAACGAAGCCAGCACATCGGCAAGCAGCCGCCGGAACAGGACCGCATCGTCGGCAACCAGGACCCTCACATCGATGCTCCTCTGCCTTCTTCACTTGATAGGGGTTTCCCGGGGCGGTCATCGGCGCCGAGCGCCGCGCCAAGATCGAGCAGCGCCGCCAGGCGCTCCCCGCTATGGAACACTCCCCGTAGCTTCTGCATCTGCACGCCATGCAAATTTGGCGGAGCAGGCTTTAGATCGCCCGCTTGCAGCGCGATGGCGTCCGCGACCCGGTCGACGAGCAGCCCCACTGGTTCGCCTTTCCAGTCGGCGATCAGGATCCGGCTGTCCGGGCCGATATTCACCGATCCCAGGCCCAGCCGCACGCATAAGTCGATCACCGTAATGATGCGGCCGCGCAGATTGCGAATGCCCGCCACGTAGTCGGCAGCATGACGAACCGGGGTTATCTCGCCCACCATGACCACTTCCTGAATCAGGGTGGCGTCGATGCCGAAGACACCGTCGCTTCCCAGTTCGAAGGTTGCGACCAGCAGCTCTTCGTCGAGTTCCCCATTCGAGACCGTCTTTGCCATGTTCACCCCCTCAGACCTTGAACTGAGCCACTTGAGCGCTCAGCTGCTCGGCCAGTTTCGACAGCTCGGCCGCGCTGGTCTGCACGTTTTCGCCGCCCTGCTCGACGTCCCTTACCGCCTGGTTGACACTGGCGATGTCTTTGGCGATGCTCTTCGAGACCTGCGCGGTCTGGGAGACGCGCTCGTTGGCATCCCGCACCCCGCTCGAAGCCTGCGCTATGTTGCCCGCCACGTCCTTGGTCACCGTAGCCTGCTCCTCGATGGCCGCGGCAATGCTGGTAACGATCGCACCGACGTCCTTGATCACCGTCGTAATCTGCCCGATGCCGGTGATCGCCGTGCCCGTCGAGTTCTGAATCCCGGCAATGCGCGCCTTGATGTCTTCGGTGGCCTCGGCCGTCTGCCGCGCCAGCTCCT